>Ga0181516_10000012_pt1 | contig 202752 bp, 182 predicted proteins | sample PEATcosm2014_Bin_25_FD_121104 | JGI IMG/M metagenome (GOLD analysis project Ga0181516, IMG submission 121104) | Peatland microbial communities from MTU Mesocosm Facility, Houghton, MI, USA - PEATcosm2014_Bin01_10_metaG | ecosystem: Environmental > Terrestrial > Soil > Wetlands > Peat | place...
CAGTTTTCTTAGTCGAAATTCTGCGTCGAATAATCCGGCTTGTTTGCTTCGCGGCTTCGTGCTCATACAAGAATTTTATCATGATTCCATACAATTGTGGGAGTTTTTAGAGGCCCCCTTAAGGTTTATTCTGTCTTTCAGTACTTTGATTGATGCTCGCGACCGCCCCTGACCGGGGGACTCTCTCCTAGATCACATCTGTTACGTGAATTGGTTACGTAGAAATTCATCCCAGACCGCCGAATCTATGCTAATCTATCCGAAAGGAATGGCTTGGCCGTTGGCCTAAAACCATCCAGAACCGTGACATACCCAATTCATACAAATCTATACCAGATAATGAATTACATTCGCAACTAATGAGTCAGGGGTTTGAATCCTCGATTTTTGATTTGCGCCCCGATGCCTTAAGTGCCGAAAGCGTGCTATCTTCAACCTCTAAATCTACAGCATGGTCACGCCCTTCCAACGCTGACTATAAAGATCATGTGAGGCGCTTTTCGATTCGATTATTCTGACCGAGGAGATGAAGGCGGCCATCGCCCTGCTGGAGGAGGATGAGAAGGAACGCTTCATCTGGATTTCCGGGCGCGCCGGCACAGGAAAGTCGACCTTCCTTCAGTATCTCAAGACTGAAATCCTGCCGCGTAACGCAGTCTTCCTCGCTCCCACTGCCGTAGCGGCCCTCACCATCGGCGGACAGACAATCCACAGCTTCTTCTGGATCGACCCCAATGCAAAGGTCTACCTTGAGACCACTCTCGATCCCGATCGGGAGGGTCGCCTTTACCCTCTCCTCGCTATGGTCGAGACGATTGTCATCGACGAGATCTCAATGGTACGTGCGGACATCCTCGACGAGATGGACCGACGGATGCGAATGGCGAACTCGATGATGGTGTAGTACTCACGCTGAGTGCTCGAACTTTGGTTTTATTGCCGCTACGAAAACTGAATAATGCTGAACACATTTACTTCGAATTATATAAGGCGTTGCTTCTTTGCTTCTCATTACGGACCTTATAACGGATCGAGTTGTAGTTTTCCCGATTTTCGAAGTGGAGTGGCCGTGACAAAAAATAACGTATTTTTTCCCTTCATTTTGTGCACTTGCTAATATCTTTAGTGCATCTTCTCTTATTTCTTCCATCTGTTCGCCATATCCACCATACCCCTCTCCCCGATGCAAATCGATCTCAAGATAATTTGGTAATTTTCTATAGTCTGTCCAATTTCCGTTCTCATGCATAAATATGCTCATCTGAAGAGCTCCTAATGTCTTAGTGACCTAATATTAAGTTGCACAATCTCTATCTTAACCAGCAAAATTGAATGACTTTTTAAAATGATATTAGTCCTGACCTGATCCATTAAGTCTGATCGCCCACGCGCCTTTCTTGAGCTCTTGCCCTGGCCGGAACGCTGCTACCCCATGGTCCTCAACGGCGACGATCTCCCCGGTCTTAGGATTTCTCGCTCGTTGCCGCCCCTTACGCTTCTTCACCTCGAACGTACCGAAGCCACGGAGTTCTACAATCCTCCCGGCTAGCATCGCACCCTTGATCTCATCGAGGAGGGCGTCAATGAGGCCATGGATTTCTTTGCGATTCAGATTCGCGTTAGTTTGAATCGCTTCGATGAGATCGGCCTTCGTCGTCTTCTCAGTCATGTTTTCCCTTCTTGGGCGAAGCCTCGTTCACGCCGGTTGCAACCTTCGGTATTGATGATTCTCCGCCATTCCCTTGTCATTCCGCAAGATGCGGTCGATGTTAGGGCGAAAGAGCTAGGGTAGGGCGCTCATGACACCCGCTTGCTGTCCCCGAAAATATCCTCCTGAACCTTCCTGATCTCGGTGTAATCCTCCTCAAGAAGATGGGTGTAGTGCTCGGTCATTTCTTCAGTCCTGTGCCCGGTCATAAGCCTGAGCTTTTCATCGGGGACACGCCCGCGGCTCACCGAGTTGAGGAAGTGGCGCCAGCTATGGAAGGTTATCGCCCGAGCCTTCCGTTCCTCCTCGTTGATCCCGATAGTCTCCAAGGCGTTGTAAAGCGCATTAATGAAGGCCCTAGTGTGGAGTGGGGTTGTGCGGCTTTCCCCATAGAATACAGGGTCATCCTCGTCCTTATAGGGGCTCTGCTCGATGAGCTTCGCGATGAGCGTCGTTACGGACTTTGGCACGGTAACGCGCCGCTCAGAGCCCCACTTGGCCCCTTTTAGGCCATATCCCTGTTCCCAGGAATGTTGGACATCGATGTAGTCGTCATGCACATCTTTGATGAGAAGGCCGCGTATCTCGCCCTCACGCATGCCAGTGCTCGCCGCGAGGATATTCGCAACGTAGAGCTTGAGGTTGCCCTTCCAACGTGTCACTAGGGCGTCGCCCGCGAAGAGTTCCTGGAGCTCGGCAATGGAGAGTACGCCCCGTCGAGGCTTCTCCTCGGCAAGGCCTTGTACCCGAATCGTTGGATCTGCGGAGATGAATCCAAACCGGAAGGCTTCCTTCAGAATGGTCCTGAACGCCATGTAGACGAGGTTGATGGACTTTGCCTTGAGGTCGCCTTTCTCCTTCATCATCAGGAGCCAAGCTTCGACGTCCGCAGTCGTGATCGAGGCGAGGGTCCGGCCCTTGAAGGAGGGTAGGACGTGGCGCTCGATGTAGCCCGCGCAAGTTGCAACGTGGCTTCGCCCAATCTGCATGCCGCGTGCGAGCTTGCCTTTGACGTAGGAGCTCTTATCCCAGTCCCAGAACTCCTTCGCGAAGGACTCGAAGAATATGTTCTTCTTATCGGAGGCGATGACCTTACCCGACTTGATCTGCTCGTCGGCCCAGTTCTGTGCATTGCTTTTTGAGGTCTGCCCCGAGGACACGGCGGTCATATACTTCGTCGTCTCGGGGTTGCGGAACTGCACGTAGTAGATGCCGTGGTGATTCTTCGCGGTTAGTCTTTTGTGAATGGAATAGGGTCGCTTCGCGCGCTCCATAGCTTCCTACCCGACTATCTCTGAATCTCAGAGATAATCTCATTATGAGGTTGGAAGCCTGGAGCAGCCCTAAGGCTCTCGTATCGGCTTACTGTTGCAACTTCCGTTGCTAAAAGGAGCTACCATCCAACGGACGATAGCTCCCAGATGGAGAATAGGGGATTCGAACCCCTGACCTATAGATTGCGAACCTATCGCTCTACCAACTGAGCTAATTCCCCACGTATCGCGACTTGCGCGATAGGCCACTATAGCCAAAGAATCGGGGGCAAATCAAGAGGGGCCTAAGATTAGGCTACGGGCTCCATCTCGGCTTCGAGGGCCGGGGCCAGGACCATCGGCCCCTCTGTCGCGGTCTCGGCGCCTGGTTGGGCAGTGTCGGGGAGGGGCTCAGCCGGTCGGGGTTTGAGGTTCTTGAGGCCGGCGGCGAGGAGAAGGCCAGAGAGGATGGCGGAGAGGAGGTCGCTCAAAGGGCCGGTCCAGAAGACTCCGTCGAGGCCCATGGCGAGGGGGAGGAGGGCCATGCCGGCAATGGTGAAGAGGTTTTTGGCTATATAGAGGCTGCCGCCCTGGGCGGCTTGGCCGACGGACATGAAGAACATGGAGGCGGTGTACTGGAGGCCAGCGGTGAAGAAGCCCAGCATGAAGATCGCGATGCCGCGGCTGCCGAGGGCGATGAGGGCTGCGTCGCGGGGGTTGAAGGCTGCGACGAGCTCTCGGGCGAAGAGCTCGAGGGCCGCGGTGAAGAGGATGGCGAGGAGGCTGGTCCAGGCGAGGGTGAGTTTGGTGAGGCTCCGGACGCGGTCGAGTTTGCCCGCGCCGTAGTTGTAGCCCCAGAGGGCCTGGGCGCCCTGGGCTATGCCGACTATGGGAAAGATGAGGAGCATGGAGATGGCGTTGACGATGCCGATGACGGCGAGGGCGGTCTCTCCGCCCAGGCGGGACATGGCGTTGTTGGCGACGACGAGCATGACGAGGGAGAGGCAATTGACCACGGCGATGGGCATGCCGAGCTTGAGCATGGCGCCTATGGTCCGGGCCTTGGGCGCGAGTTTACTCGCCTCGATCTTGAGGACGCTTCTATGGTCCTGGATGAACCATAGCGTGAGGGCGGCGCCGAAGGCCTGGGCAATGACGGTGGCCCATGCGGCGCCGGCTATGCCCCAGTGGAAGGCGAATATGAAGAGGGGGGCGAGGATGGCGTTCAGGACCGTCCCGCTGATAGTGGAGACCATGGTGGCCTGGGGGCGGTTCTGGGAGCGGAGGCTGTTGGCGATGGCCATCGAGGTGATCTGGAAGACGAAGCCGATCATGATGATGCCCAGGTACTCGCGGGCCATGGGCATGATCCGCGCGGTGGTGCCGAAGGCGGCGAGGATGGGGTCCATGAAGAGCCAGCCGAGGGCCGCGACGAGGGCGCTCGAGGCGAGGGAGGCGGCGAAGCCCTGGGCGAGGACGGCCTTCGCCTCGTCGCGTTTGCCGGCCCCCATAGCTATCGAGACCAGGGTGGAGGTACCGACGCTGAAGAGGGCTCCGACGGCCATTGCGATGATCATCATAGGGAAGCCGGCGGTCACGGCGGCGAGGGCATCGGTCCCCATGCCGTGACCTATGAAAATGCGGTCGATGAAGTTGTACAGGCCATTGACGACCATGACCGCGATGGCAGGCAGCGAGAATTTGACCAGGAGGCGTCCCAGGGGCGCTTCGCCCATCTCTTCGACATTGTCCATGATTGCACCTTCCGTACGCCCCGGGGCGGCCAACCATGCGGAGCCGGGCACGAAGCCCGCGCTCTCTCGATTCGGCCTTGTTGAGGCTACGGTCTGAAGGTAACAATTTTCGGCGTCGGGCGGCAAGGGGAAGTCCGTCGCCCCTCGATCGCGCATTCCGGGCCTCTGCGCGCTAGCTTCTCTGGTCTGGGGGGAAACATGAACCGTGTCCTGAGCTCGAGCCTGGCCTGCGTCGTCCTCTGCCTCCTCGCCCTTCCTCTCTCCGCCCAGGCGCGCGACGCAACCTGCTACGTGGTCGTGAAGGAGGGGGCTTCCTCGGAGGGCAATTCGCTCTATCTCCAGAAGATGGGCCTGGATCCGGAGCTCCTGAGCCGGGTAGCCCCGACGCGCTTCAGCTTCGAGGGGAAGAAGTTCGACCTGGAAGCGAGCGGGAGCTTCTCCTACGAGGCCGAGACTCCCGATCTCGTGCTGCGCTCGGGGAGTCTGGCCCTCTACGCCGTCGCTCTAAAGTTCACGGCAGGGGCCTTCCCCAAGGCGCTGAAGACGGTGGACGTGAGCTTCGGCCTCTCGGACATCGTGAGGGGAGGGGAAGCCGTCCAGCCCGCCGCCTGGGCGATGCAGCTGGCGGCGACCAAGGCGGGGATGAAGACGGGCTCGGCCTGGATCGTGGAGATGACGATGCCCGCCCGCGGCGAGTTCCGCGCGAGGGTGAGCCTGTCTAGGTAGGTGACTTGAGCGCTTCCTCCAGCTTCGCGCCCGGTCAGGCTCCGCCTGACATCATGAGGCCTATCTGCTGCACGGTCGCGCTGTCGCGCTCGACGACGCCAACTATTGTCCCCTCGTAGATCACCGCGATCCGGTCCGAGAGGGCGCGGATCTCGTCGAGGTCCTCGGAGATGAGGAGGATGCCCGTGCCCGCCTCGCGCTGCTGGAGAAGGCACTGGTGGATGTACCAGGTCGAGCCTACGTCGACGCCGCGCGTCGGCTGGGCCGCAACCAGAAGGGCGGGGCTCCGCGACAGCTCGCGGGCCAGGATGAGCTTCTGGATGTTCCCGCCCGAGAGGGTCTTGAGCTGGGTGTCGAGGCTCGGGGTCTTGACCGAGAAGTCGCGCACGAGGCCCCGGGCGTGCTCCTGCATCCTCGGGAAGCTGAGGAAGATGCCGCGGCGGAAGCGCGGCGAGGCGTGGTCGTGGAGGAAGAGGTTCTCCTTCACGCTGAACTCGCCAATGGCGCCGTCGCGCATGCGCTCCTCGGGGACGTAGGCCATGCCGGCGTCGACGCGCTCGTTAAGAGTGGCCGAGCCGAGCTCCCGGCCCTTGAGGAAGATCTTGCCTGCGCTGGCCTGCCGCATCCCCGCGAGGCACTCGGCCAGCTCGCGCTGGCCGTTGCCGGATACGCCGGCCAGGCCGACTATCTCGCCCGAGCGGACCTCGAGGTCGATGCCGCGGAGGGCCTCCTCGCCCTGGTCGCCCTGGGCGCGCAGGCCTTCGATCCTGAGCCTGGTCTCGCCCGCGTCGCGCCGGCGGGGCTCGAGCTCCTTGATCTCGCGGCCGACCATCATGTGGACGAGCTCGGAGCGGCTCACCTCGGAGGTCTTCCGGGTGCCGATGACCTTGCCGTCGCGCAGGACGGTCACGCGGTCGGCGATGGCCATGACCTCGCCGAGCTTGTGCGAGATGAAGATGAGGGAATGCCCTTCGGCCACCATGCGGCGGAGGGTCGCGAAGAGGTCGTCGACTTCCTGGGGAGTGAGGACGGCCGTGGGCTCGTCGAGGATGATGAGGCCGGCGCCTTTGTAGAGGGCCTTCACGATCTCGACGCGCTGCTGCTCCCCCACCGAGAGCTGCCACACGTAGGCCTCGGGATCCACCTTGAGGCCGTACTCGGCGGCGAGCTCCCTCACCCGCCGGGCGACGCGCCCCGTGTCGGCCAGCGGCCAGCGCCGCGACCTCTCGCCCAGGGCCACGTTCTGGGCGACCGTGAGGGTCGGCACGAGCATGAAGTGCTGGTGGATCATCCCGATGCCGGCGCGGATCGCGTCGGCGGGCGAGCGGAAGGAGTGGGGGATGCCGTCGATTATTATCTGGCCCTCGTCGGGCTGGTACATGCCGTAGAGCTGCCTCATGAGGGTGCTCTTGCCGGCGCCGTTCTCGCCGAGTAGGGCGTGGACCTCCCCCGGCGAGACGTCGAAGCAGACGCTCGAGTTGGCGCGGACGCCGGGGAAGCATTTGACGATGTCGCGCATCTCGACCCGTCTGTTCCTCCAGGCCTTCGATGTGGGCGCGCTGATCTTCATGCTTCCCCGGCTCCCGTCTTACGGATCGACCTTTATGGTCTTCTTGGCGATGCCCTGGGCGGCGGATACGCCTGCGGACTTGACCGCGGCCGGGAGCTTGTAGCCCGGGTTGTAGGCGATCTTGAGCCCCGCGTTCTCGAGGGTGAGGGTGTAGGCGACGCCGCCGAGGACGCCAGCCTTGCGCTTGGCGAGGATGTCCTTGAGCATGCCGGTCCAGTCGTAGACCTGGCTCGCGACGACGAGGGCCGGAGCGAGGGAGGCCTGATCGGCCTGGGTGCCGAACCAGAGCACGCCGCCTTTGTCCTTCGCGGCGCCGATGGAGCCGACCACGGACTGGGAGGAGCCGGTGAGGGCGTCCGCGCCGTTCGCGATGTGGGTCTTGGCCGCGGCGGTCATGAGGGCCACGTCGGAGAAGGAGCCGGTCCAGGTCTTGGACACGGTGATGGCCTTGTTGACGGAGGCCACGCCCTGGATGAAGCCGTCGATGTAGGTCTTGGCGTCGCCGACCTCGATGGGGCCGGTCACGCCGATCTTCTTGGACTTGGTGAGCTTGGCGGCGAGGACGCCGTTGACGTAGCCGCCCTGCTCGGCGGCGGCGGTGTAGGCGTAGACGTTGGGCAGACCGTAGGTGTCGACGTCGGTGCCCCAGGCGAAGGTCACCTTGGGGAAGTCCTTGGCGATCTCCTGGACCGAGGAGCCGTACTGCGAGCCGTGGGCGATGACGATGTCGAAGCCCGAGCTGGCGTAGTCGCGGATGGCCGCGGCGGCGTCGGGGACGTTCCACATGTTCTCGGTGTACTTGAGCTCGATGGCCGACTCCCCGCCCATCTCCTTCTGGACGGACTGGAGCGCCGACCACATGGACTGGCTGAAGGCCGCGTCCGTGGTGGCGCTGGGCATGATGACCGCGATCTTGACGGGCGCGGCAGCCGCGCCGGCTACGAGGGCCGCCGCGAGGGCCGCGGCGATCAGGATTGACTTCGCTCTCATTCTAATCTCCTCCTATGCGTGATGAGGCAGCGGCACGACGCCGCGCCTAGATGAACAATACTAACTTTCCCCCCGCTCGAAGGGTTTATTGAGCGCGGCGGGCTGGCGCGCGCGGTTGGCGGTCACCGTGAGCGCGAGGATGGTCAGGATGTAGGGCAGCATCACCGCGACGCTCGAGGGCAGCTTGACGCCGAGGACCTGCATCCAGAGCTGGAAGCTGTTCGCGACGCTGAAGAGGAGGGCCCCCGCGAGGACGCCGACGGGCCTCCACCCGCCGAAGTAGACGAGGGCCACGGCGATGAAGCCCAGGCCCGCGGTGAGGTTGTCCTGGAAGAGGTCGAGCTGGGCGATGGAGAGCGAGGCTCCCGCGACGCCGGCGAGGATCGAGCCTATGCAGACGGCGAGGTAGCGGATGCGGCCCACGCCGATGCCCACGGAGTCGGCGGCGGCCGGGTTCTGGCCGACCGCCTTGATCTTGAGGCCGAGGGTGGTCTTCTCGAGGACCCACCAGGCGACGGGCACGAGGAGGAAGGCCCCGTAGGTCAGGATGTCGGTGTGGAAGAGGATCTGGCCGGCGAAGGGGATCTTCGACAGCAGGGGGATGGATACGGGCTTGAAGCCCTCGATGGTCTTCACCGTGCCGATGAGGACCTTGAAGAGGAGACTCGACATGCCCAGGCCGAACATGTACAGGCCGATGCCGCTCACGCCCTGCTCGGCCTTGAGAGTCACGCTGATGAGGGACATGAGGAGGCCCATGGCGAGGCCGACGAGGGCCGCCGCGAGGAGGCCCAGCCAGAGGCTGCCCGTGGTCAGGGCGACGTAGAAGGCCGCGAAGGCCGAGAGGAGCATCACACCGTCGACGCCGAGGTTGACGACGCCGGCGGTCTGGGCGAAGGTCTCGCCGAGGGCCGCGTAGAGGAAGGGCGCGGCGAGGCCCACCATCGTATTGAGGATGCCCGCGAGCACGGTCCAGGAGAGGAAGCCCCTCATTCCCCGCCCCCGTTCTCGAGCTGGCGGGAGGCGCTCCTGCGAGCGGCCCAGCGCCGGGACCAGAGGGCGGTCCCCGAAACGAAGAGGACCACGGTGCCGAGGATGGCAGTCACGAGGGAGGAGGGCACCTGGGCGGCGCGCTGCATCTTGTCCGCGCCGACGAGGAGGCCGCCGAAGACGACGGAGGCGGGTATGAGGCCGATGGGGTGGAGGCCGCCGAGAAGGGCCGCGACGATGCCGGTGAAGCCGTAGCCGCTGGTCAGCCCCTCCATGAGCCTGTGCTGGACGCCGATGACCTCGATGGCGCCCGCCAGCCCCGCATAGCCGCCGGCCAGGGTGAGGGACATCGCCTGGTAGAGGGGCACGTTGATGCCCGAGTAGCGCGAGGCGTCGGGATTGAGGCCCACGGCCCTGATGCCGTAGCCCATCGTCGTCCTCCAGAGGAAGACGTAGGCCACGATGGCGAGGGCGAGGGCGATGATCGCGCCCGAGTGGAGGAGGGTCTGGGGCACGAGCCTGGCCAGCCAGGCCTGCTGCGGAAGCTGGGCGGACTGGGCGAGGAAGGTTCCGCGGGAAATCCCCTCGGGGTCCATGAGGGGTCCCTGGAGGAGGAGATTCATGAGCTGGAGCGCGATGGCGTTCATCATGATCGTGCTCAGGATCTCGTTGACGCGGAGCCTGGCCTTGAGGATGCCCGGGATGAAGCCCCAGGCGGAGCCCGCGAGGAAGCCCATGATGCAGGTGGCGGGGATGAGGACCCAGCCGGGCAGGGCGTGGAAAGTGAGGGGGACCCAGGCGCCCATGAGGGCCCCGACGATGATCTGGCCCTCGCCGCCGATGTTGATGACGCTCGCGCGGAAGGCGATGCAGATGCCCGCGCCGACCAGGAGGAGGGGCGTCGCCTTGACGAGGGTCTGGGTGAGGCCGAAGCGGGAGCCCACGGCCCCGTTGAACATGGCGGCGTAGGCGGTGAGGGGATTGACCTTGAGCGCCAGGAGCATGACCGCTCCGACGCAGAGGGCGGCGAGCACGCCCGCGACCGGCATAAGGACGTTCAGAACGATCTTGGCCCAGTCTATCCTCGGACTACTCGACGGCTCGGACCCCACATCTTCTCCCTTGCGCAGGCCTAATCGCTGGAAGTATATACCACATCTGAAACGCCAAGGAAAGGCGTAAAGTCCTCGAAAGGAAGCGACGCCCGGGTATGAATGGCCCTATCCTCACGTTCCGCTGAATTCCCGGACCAGGGCCCCGCGCATGGCCGTCGTCGGGGCCTCGAGGCCGGTCCAGAGCTTGAAGCCTATGGCGCCCTGATTGACGAGCATACCAAGGCCGTCGAGGGTTTTGGCGCCTCGCTCTTCGGCCTCCTTCAGGAAGGCGCTCCGGGGAGGGTTGGGAATGACGTCGCAGACCACCATGCCCGCCCGGATGGCGCTGTAGTCGATGTCCGGCCTCCCCGGATCGGGAAAGAGCCCGATCGAGGTCGCGTTGGCGAGGATGTCAACGCCCTCGGGGATCCTGTAGCCCGGCGACCAGGGCGCGTACTCGGCCTTCGTCCCGCCTATGCCCGCGACCCGCTCCGCGAGGGCCCTGCCGCGGGCCTGGTCCCGGTTCACGATGACGATGCGGCCGGCCCGCGCGAGGGCCAGCTCGACGGCGACCGCGCGGGCGGCCCCTCCCGCGCCGAGTATGACGAAACTCTTGCCGGCGATCTCGAGACCGGCATCCCCCCTGAGGGAGGCCAGGAAGCCCTTGCCGTCGGTGTTCTCGCCCAGGAGCTCGTCGCCTCGCCGGTAGACGGTGTTGACCGCGCCGATGAGGGTGGCGTTCTCCGAGATCCCGTCGAGGAGCTTCATCACCTCGATCTTGTGCGGAATGGTGAGGTTGATGCCCCGGAAACCCATGGCCCTGATGCCGGCGACGGCGGTCCCCAGGTCCCCGGGAAGGACTTCGATAGTGAGGTAGCGGTAGTCGAGGCCGGCCTCGCGGAAGGCCGCCTCCATCATGACTATGGTCGGATTCTCGGCGACGGGGTGCCCGAAGACCCCCACGAGCTCGGACTTGTAGCTCTTGGTCTGCGACAAGGCTGTTCTCCTTGGCCGAAGTATGGCCTCGATTCGGCTTTGGCGCAAAGGGGAAGGATGGTCCCGAATTGGATTGTCCGGTGGGTCCTCCGCGCCTATACTTCGCCAGTATGAATCCCAGACTTTCCCGGCCGGCATCCTTCCTGGCCCTCCTCGTCCTCCTCCCGGCCGCGCTCGCCGCGGAGCGGGGCCCGCTCTACGTCGACCTGTCGGCCTCGCCTCTCTACGCGCGCTCGGGTTTCGACCCCGGCGCGATCGGGGCGATTCCGGCGATCGGATCGCCAGGCTGGAAGCTCGTCCCGCCCGCCGGGGCGGCCGGGCGCACAGTGCGCCCCACCGACCTGGATCTTCCGGGAGTGCCAGCGAGGGGCTTTTTCTCGCTCGTCTCCCACGAGACCATGGATTTCACCTACCTCGTCCCATTCCGCGTATCGGCGGCCATGGCGGGGCTTCTGTCCGGCGCCGACGGGAGCGTGCCACCGGTGCCCGGGATGCATTTGGCGGGGATCGGCGACGACTGGGAGATCTATCTCAACGGGAAGCTGGTGAGGAGCGAGATGCACCTCGCGGCGGACGGGTCCATCCTCCTCCACCGGAGCCTGCGCGACCTCCACTTCCCGGTGGACGGCCGGCTCTTCCGCGAGGGCGACAACGTCCTGGCCGTCAGGATCGTCACCGACCCCACCTTCCAGGCCTCGGGCTTCAACTTGGCGAGGCCCTACTATATAGACGAGTACTCCGCCATCGAGCGCGCGAGCGTGGACGTGGGCCCCATGGTCCTCATCGGCCTCTACCTCTTCATCGGCCTCTACCACCTCTTCATGTTCCTCGTGCGCCCGGGCGACAGGCACAACCTCTTCTACGGCCTCTTCTCGCTCGACCTCGGGATCTACCTTTTTATGCGCACGTACACGATCACCCTCCTCGGGCTCGACAGCGACCTGATCTTCCGGGTCGAGCTCTTCACGCTGTCCCTCATCCTCCCCCTGGTAGGCGCCTTCCTCGAAACCCTCAACGACAGCCGGATCAGGAGGGCTACGCTCTGGTATGGCGGCTTCTGCTCCCTCATCGCCCTCGGCGAGCTCGTCATGCCCACGCCCTTCGCCCACGACCTCCTCCTCGTCTGGCAGGTTTCGGGCCTGGTCATGGCGATCTACTATTTCTGGGTCGACATCCTGGGCCGCTTCCTCTCCGACGGGCGGAGGCGCTGGAAGCGCGAGCGCGGCACCGAGGGAGGGCGGTCCCTGCCCTCGGTCTACCTGAAGGCCCTGGTGCGGACGCCCATCGGCAACCTCCTCATAGGCGGCGTCATCCTCTTCGCGACGGCGATCTTCGACATCGTCGACGCCATGATCATGCAGTGGGACCTCCTGCTGACCAAGTACGGCTTCTTCCTCTTCACGATGGGCACGGCCCTCATACTCGCCAACCGCCTGGGCTTCCTCCACGACCGGCTCAGCGGGCTCAACCACACCCTCGAGGAGAGGATCAGCGTGCTGACGGAGACCGGAGCCCGGCTCACCGCGAGCGAGCGCCGCTACCGCAGCCTCTTCGAGGGCAGCTCCGATCCCATCGCCCTCCTGACAGACGAGCTCGCCTTCATAGAGGGCAACCGGGCAGCGACCGAGCTCTTCGGCCTCGACCGGCAGGGCCGCGCACCCTGCAGCCTTCCCGAGACCCTGTACGCCGAGAAGCGGGAAGGAAGCCTCCCAGTCGAGTTCCTGCGCGCGGCCTCGCGCTCGCTCAAGGACAAGGTGGGCCCTAGCGAGATCATCCTCCGGATCAAGGCCCCGGTCGGGGATCCCAAGCCCTGCACGCTCCGGCTGGAGCGGATCGACGCCCTCGACCGCAAGGAGATCCTCCTGCGCGTCGTGCCCGAGGAGAGGGACGCGCTCGCCGACTCCTTCGTCGAGGGGAGGGAGCGCTTCGACGTCGACAGCAGCCTCACGGCCGCCGACCGGGTCTGCCGCCGCGCCACCGCATACCTCGCGACCTACGCGGGCCAGGAGGAATCGCGCTTCCTCGCGAGCTGTCTCCGCGAGATCATCGTCAACGCCGTCGAGCACGGGAACCTGGAGATCGGCTTCGACGAGAAGAGCGAGAGCATGAGGGAGGGCCGCTACTTCGAGTTCCTCCAGGAGCGCCGCGTCGACCCGCGTTTCCGCTCGCGCAAGGTCGTCGTCGAGTACTCGATCTCCTCCTCCCGCGCGACCTTCCGCGTCACGGACCAGGGCCCAGGCTTCGACCACCGGCGCTTCGTGCGGGGCGACGGGGCGCCCAGCGAGGAGCTCCTCGAGCACGGCCGCGGCCTCTTCATAACCCTCGGCGCCTTCGACAAGGTCCTCTTCAACGATAGGGGGAACGAGGTGACCCTCGTGAAATTCTTCCTGCCGCGGACGCGCGATCCTTCGTATATTAAGGGGTGACAATCCAAAGCAAGGGCTATCGCGGAGGTTTCACCGTGCCAATGATCAAGATCATCGTAGGGTCGGTTCGCCCGACCAGATTCGGCTTCCAGCCCGCCCAGTGGCTCTTCGACATCGCCAGGCAGCGCAAGGACGCCCAGTTCGAGCTCGTCGATCTCAAGGAGCTCGGCCTGCCCTTCCTGGACGAGCCCCTCACGCCCTCGAGCGGCAAGTACGAGAAGGCCTACACCAAGAAATGGGCGGCCATCGTCGACTCGGCGGACGGCTTCGTCTTCGTGACTCCCGAGTACAACCACTCCTACTCGCCCGCGCTCAAGAACGCGATCGACTACCTCTACTACGAATGGAACTACAAGGCCGCGGGCTTCGTCAGCTACGGCGGCGGCGCGGGGGGGCTCCGGGCCATCGAGCACCTGCGCGGCGTCGCGGCCGAGGTGAAGCTTTTCCAGATTCGCGATTCGGTCAATCTGCTGTATTATTGGAACAATCTCGACGAGAAGGGCGGCTTCAAGTTCACCGAGGAGCACGCCGCCGCCGCCAAGGCCCTCCTGGACGATCTGGTGTTCTGGAGCGAAGAGCTCAAGCGCCCGCGCGCCGAGCTCGCCGCGCGGAAGAAGTAGGATCCACCGCCAAAAGCGCGGCTCGATATACTAAGGAGGAAACATGAAGAAGATTTCAGCGGCGCTGGCCCTGGCGCTCGGCGCGGCGGCGCTGTTCGGCCAGGACATCGCCCTCGCCAAGGCGCCCGCCAAGCTCGGCATCGACGTCCTCGACGCCATCAGGGCGCGCGCGGCGGCGCGGGCCTTCGTGAAGGGCGACGTGCCTCTCGCCGACCTCTCGGCCATCGTGTGGGCCGCCGACGGCCTGAAGGGGACCCCCGACGCCATGTCCTCGGCCTCCAAGGCCGGCGGCACCTTCCCGGTCTCGGGCGAGGTCAACTATGTCAATCTCTACCTGCTGAACGCCAAGGGCGTCTATCGCTACGACCCCGCGGGAAATGTCCTCAAGCAGCTTGGCGGCAAGGACGAGCGCGGCAGCGTGACCCCGGAGAACATCGCCGCGTCGGCCTTCATGCTGCTGTTCACCTGCGACACGACCAAGCTGCCCTCCTTCGTGAAGGGGAACGCCGCGATGGGTCAGGCCATGGGTATGGCCACGGCGAGCTATGGCGGCGAGAACGCGGCCCTGGTGGCCGCGGGACTCAAGCTGTCCTCCATCGTCATGTTCAACATCGCCCCCGCGCCCACGGCCGCGGCCGCGAAGCTCTCCAAGGACGAGACGCCCCTCTTCATCATGCAGCTGGGGTATACGAAGTAGCCTAGGCTCGGGGGAGGAGGAGGCTGAACACTGTCCCTTCGGTCTCGTCGGAGGTGAAGCCGATCTCCCCCCCGAGGTACTTCTCGGTCAGCATCTTCATGCTGTAGGTGCCGACGCCCCTGCCCCTGCCCTTCGTCGAGAAGGAGCGCTGGAAGATCTGGAGCTGGATATCGCGCGGGATGAAGGCGGGGTTGCGGACCGTGAGCTCGGCGCGCTCGCCCGAGTCGGCCAGGGCGAGCGTCACCTGCTCTCCCGGGCCCGAGGCCTCGAGCGCGTTCCTGAGCATGTTCACGATGACGCGCCCGAGGAGGACGGGGTCGGAGGACACGCGCCGCGCCGGGCCCTCGGCCAGGAAGGCGACGCGCTTTCCCTTGGCGTAGTCGGCGATCTCGACGTTCAGTATCGCCTCGCGCGCGACGAGGGCGAGGTCGACCTCGCGGATATCCGCCTCCAGGTCGTCGCTCTCCATCGTGATGAGGTCCCGCTGCTGGTAGACCTCGTCTATGAGGCTTTTCGTGGCGGCGGCGAGGCGGCCCAGGTAGTCGTGCCCGCTGGCCATCGAGCCGAACTCCTTGCGCAGCAGTATCACGCAGGCCTGGAGGTTGGAGAGGCTGTTCATCAGGTCGTGGAAGAAGAGGCGCTCCAGCACCTGGCGCCTCTTGGTGTCGCCGATATCGTGCATCGTGACCACGGCGAATCTGCCCTGGCCGGTCTTTATGGGCACGGCGGTGACGAGGAGGTCGAGGCTGACCTGTCTTCCGTCGCGCATGGTAGTGATGCGGCACTCCCTGGCGGACTCCTTGTCGCCGTCCAGGGCTTCGAGGATGGCCCCGACCGCTCCGCAGACCCGGCAGGCCTCGGTGGTCCCGCAGCCGCCCGGCGTCTCGCGGGCGCGGACGCACTTGAGGATCTCACCGGGGCGCGCCCCGATGACCTCGGCGGACTCGACGCCCAGGATGGACAGGGCTCCGTCGTTCGCGAAGAGCACTTGTCTGCGCTCGTCCACGATGAACGTGATGTTGGGCATGAGGTTGAGCACGATGTCGTACCTCAGCTGGGCGTTCAGCCCGGCGAAGGACCGGCGGACGTCCTCGACCTCGCTCCTCTCGGCCGGCGCGAACAGCGTTTCCACCATGCCTCCTGCCCCGCCAAAATATGCCGCGGCGCGCGCGCCTGTCAATCCGGGCCGATGGACTAGTCCGGTCCGCTTCGGTATCATTCGTGAACATCCATCAGCGAGAGGCAGCCATGAACCACGTCATCGAGACCATCAAGTCGAGGAGGAGTGTCCGCTCCTTCAAACCCGAACTGCCGCCCAAGGCCGAGCTCGAGGCCGTCCTCGACGCCGCTATCCGGGCGCCGAGCGGGATGAACGCCCAAGTCTGGCGCTTCACGGCGGTAGCCCGGCGCTCTCTCATCGACCGACTCAACGCCCGCATACGGGAGTCGCTCCGCTCCTCCATCGTCGAGCGGCTTCGCGCAATGGCCGACAATCCCGAGGCAGATTTTTTCTACGGGGCCCCGGTCGTCGTCATCGCCTCGGGCGAGGCCGACAGCCCCACGGTGGCTCCCGACTGTGCCGCCGCCCTCCAGAACATGATGCTCGCGGCCTCCTCGCTGGGCTTGGGCAGCTGCTGGGTCCACGCCCCCACCCGCCTCGTCGAAGGCCCCGAGACCTCGGTGCTGCGCGAGGAGCTCGGCATACCGCGCAGCCACGCCGTCTTCGGCTCCATAGCCCTAGGCTACGCCTCCGGCCCCCAACCCGCCGCGCCTGAGCGCAAGGAAGGTTGCATCGCGATCATAGGCTATTGAAATCGGCCATATAGGAGGTAAAGCATGCGCATCGGGAACAAGGGGATCCTCGTCCTCGCGTCCGTCCTCTCACTCGCGGCGCGTTACTGTGGCCTGACGCCGGATGCCATGTCCGCGGCCCGCAAGGCGGCCCTGCGGACATGGGTCCCCGACCGGTTCTGAGCCGGCTTCCGCCCCTCGGCAGAGCTAGCAGTCCGGTCCCGATCCGGTATAATGGGTCATGTCCCAAGCCGAAGCCCTGGACCCCGAGGCATTCTTCTCGGCGGCGGTCCTGAGCAACCCCGACGTCATCTCCGTGTCCCGCCTCGAGGACGGCAGCTTCCTCCAGGTCAACCAGGCCTTCCTCGACATGACCGGCTACAAGCGCGAGGAGGTCATCGGGAAGACCGCGGCCGAGCTGGGGATCTGGATCGAGGGGGCCGAGCGAGAGCGACTAGTGGCCCTCCTGACCGAGACCGGCCGGGTCCAGGACCTGGAGGTCCGCTTCCGCATGAAGGACGGGCGTATACGCAGCTTCCGGATGTCCGCGGCCAAGGTCCGAATCGGCCAGAGCGACTGCATCAGCTCCGCCTGCCGGGACGTAACGGAGCGCGACGAGATGGCCGAGCGCCTCGAGAAGGGTGGCTTCCTCCTCGAGCGCGCCGAGGAGATGGCCGACATCGGGAGCTGGGAGTTCGACTACCGCGCCGGCAAGGTCGTCGCGTCCCGGGGCGCCTACAGGATCTACGGCGTCGAGGAGGGCGAGTTCACCGTCGGGGCCATCGAGACTATTCCCCTCCCTGAGTTCCGGCCCGCGATGGATCGGGCCCGCGACGCCCTGATACGGGAGGGAACTCCCTACGACATCGAGTTCAAGATCGCCCGCAGGAGCGACGGCGCCGTCCGAGTCATCCGCTCGAAGGCCAGATGGGATCCGGTCAAGCAGCGGCTCTTCGGTATGATCAGGGACGTCACGGAGGCCAAGGAGACGGAGGCGGGCCTCGAGCGGGCCCTCGCGGAGAAGGAAACCCTCATCAAGGAGCTCTATCACCGGACGAAGAACAACATGCAGGTCATCTCCTCCCTCCTCGGGATGGAGGCGGGGAGGAGCTCCCTACCCGAGCTGGGCGACATCCTCGACGAGGTGCAGCGGCGGATCGACGCCATGGCCCTCGTCCACGAGATGCTCTACCAGTCGAGCGATCTGTCCCGGATCGACCTCGGCGCCTTCGTCTCCTCCCTCGCCGAGCTCCTCAAGTCGAGTCTCGGGGACCGCGAAGGTCGGGTGGGCTTCGCCTACGACGTCGAGGGGGTGGAGCTCCTCATGGAGACGGCCGTGCCCTGCGGGATCATCCTCAACGAGCTCGTCTCGAACGCCCTCATCCACGCTTTCCCGGCGAAGCGCCGAGGGACGATCCGGATCGCGGCGAGTCGAGGTCCCGACGGCGGCGTCACGATCTCGGTCAGGGACGACGGCGTAGGCGCGCCCGAGCTCGAAGACTACGGCGAGGGAGGCCGGCGGCTGGGTCTGTATCTCGTCTCCAGCATCGGGCGATTCCAGCTGGGCGGCTCCGTCGATTTCGAGACCGGGCCCGGCGGTTTCGGCTGCGTCCTGCGATTCAAGGACGGCCTTGACGAGGCGCGGGTCTAGGCAGGCCCGGGAGATGGACGACTTCGGGATCCTCGGCATAGCCGAGACGAGGGATCCGCGGCTCGTCAAGGCGGCCTTCCGCGCGAGGGCCAAGGAGCTCCACCCCGACCTGGCCGGGAACGACGAGGAGTCTCTCGCAGGGCACTATCGCTTCAGTGCCCTCGTGCAGGCCTACCGCCGGGCCATGGCCGGATGCGCGTCCCCGACCTTGCGCGGCGGCTCGGCCGCGCCGCCTTCCCCTCCCGGCGGATCCGGAGCGGCGGCCCCCGCGCCCGGCTCGCTCTCGCGGACACCCGGCGGGAGCTTCCCGGCTCTCCACAAGGACCCCGCCTACGTCCTGTACAGGACCGGCATGCGCTATTTCGCGGCAATCCATCCCGCGGCCTGGAACCTGGGCTCGCGGATCTCGGAAGAGGAGATGAAGGCCAAGGTGGGGAAGCTCCTCGGCCTCTTCCCCAAAGCCTACTATTATTTCGGTCTCGTGGCGGGCGAGCACTCCGACAGCCCCTGGGCCGCCGACGCCCGGGACAAGATGGACATCATCGAGAGCCGCTCGTCGAGGTACCGGAGGATCCTGGAGTCCTTCGGAGCCTGGAGGCGGGCGGGGAAAGAGCGCGGGCGCGAGGTCGCAGGCATAGTCGACAGGACCAGGAAGCTCCAGGAAGAGGAGGGCGAGCTGCGCTGGCCGCCCGGTCCCGGGAGCGATTCGAGATAATCTTTGATCGGAGGCAGGATGAAAATCGGATTCGTGACTGTGCGCACCGCGGACCTGGCGCGATCGATCGCGTTCTACGAGAAGGCCCTAGGCTTCAGGGTCTCGAGGCGCTTTTGCCCGAGGCCGGGGATGGAAATCGCCTTCCTCGACGACGGATCGGGAGGGCAGATCGAGCTGATCCAGGGGAGCGGGGAGCCCGACTTCGCGGGGCAGGGCATATCGATCGGCTTCCGCGTCGAGGATGTCGACGCCACGGCGGCGGCGCTCGAGGCGGCCGGCGTCGAGATAGTACGCGGCCCGACCACGCTGCCGAGCGGGGTCCGCCTCCTCGGGGCCAAGGATCCCAACGGGCTCGAGCTCGGCTTCGTCCAAGGAGAGTGATCAAGCGCGGTCCGATTCGAGCCGATCATCGAAAGAGGCCTTCAAGGCTCGAGGAGGACCGGAATGAAAAGGAATATGCTCGTCGGCTTCGCGGTCGTCGTGCTCGCGGTCGGCGCTTGCGGTGGCGCCTTCGCGGCCGACGCGGAGGCCGCGACGCCGTCGCCTATCGCGCGGAGCATCCTCAGTCCCGCGGTCCCTCCTCAGGCGAAGGCGGGAAAGGCGAAGGCGGCGGCCAGGCGCAGGATCGCGCCCCCGCGCCTCGTCCAGTCGGCGAGGGGATACATCGTCGGCATCCGCGCGGCCGACCCGACCAGGAAGCTGCCCGAGAGGATCGTCCTCGCGGTCGGCGGGAAGACCATCGAGATCGCCCTCGGTCCGGGCACTTTGGTGAAGGGCGCGAAGGGAAGGGCCCTCGCCGTCTCGAGACTCAGGAAGGGCGAGAGGGTCGAGGTCGCCTACAAGCCGCGAGGCGCGCGGGCGAAGGCGGACTCGATCACGATCCTATCCTGAGCCCCTCTCACCATTGCGCCGGGTAGTACTCCTCGACGTTTTCCTTCGTGATCAGCTTGTTGGGCAGGTATTTCACCGGGGCGAAGTCTATGCCGTTGAAGTAGTCCACGGCCATGGCTATCGGAAGGGCGCCGTCCGTCTCGGCGGGCTGGTAGGTCGTGGCCAGGACCTTGCCGGACTTGACCAGGTCGAGGGAGATCTGGCAGTGCCCCTGGGCGACCACGACGATGTCGCTCCTCCCGCTCTCCTCCAAGGCGTCGACTATGCCCTGGAGGGCGAGGCCCTGATCTGCCGAGACGATGCCGCGCAGCCTCGCGCCGCGCTTCCTGATCCACTCCTGGACCGCGGCCTTGGTCTTGGCCCGGTCGAACTCGGTGTAGGCTTTCTCGAGGCACTCCATGGCCGGCGCGTACGCCGCGAGTTCGGTCACCGGAGCCCAGGTCCGGGCGTAGAAGGGCCCCGAGCCTGGCACGTGCTGGATGATCCCGTAGCCGCCCGACTTGCCCAGACTGTCCGCCAGAGCGCGCGCCAGTTGGCGAAAGGCGCCCCACTCGTCCGTGCCTGTGTAGCCGATCAGGCGGGGAAAGGTTTCGGCCGCGGGCATGGAGGTGGCGGCGATGATGGGGATGCCGGCCGCGGCGACTCTGTCTATGAGCTCCACGCTGGCGCCCACGTCGTTGGCGGCGAAGACGATCAGGTCCGGCCTCTCCTTGATGGCCTGGGCGATCTGCTGGGCCTGCACCAGGTCGCTATCCTTGCGCGGCAGGGGATAGCAGGTCAGCTTCATTCCGAAATGCTCGGCCGTGAGCTTCATCCCGCGGTTGTGGGCCAGATAATACGGATGGAACACGGGATTGACGCTGACGACCCGCTTGCCCTTGGCCCCGTCGGCGTTGGAGGGCGGCAGGTCGCGTTTGGCTACATTCCAGCCGGCGTACTCGAAATCGTACCAGTGCAGGCTCTCGGTCTCGGGGAGGCTCTCGGGCTTGGCCGGCCGCGGCGGTATCAGCTTGCGCTCCTCGTTCCAGACGATCAGGGACTGGCCGTCGCCCGATTTGAGGGCCGAGACGTCGATGGTCCGGAACTGGCCCAGGTCGCCTTCCAGGATCTGGACGTTCCCGAGATTCTCCTCCCCGAGACGCTTGATCTCGGACATCGACTTCACGAGATCCTCGATGCCCGCGCCGATCTCCGCCATCGAGCCGGCGTTCTGGGCCGAGAAATCGTCGATGTCGGTCATGGAGGATTCGATGGTATCGGACTCGGCCTCGATCCTCTGGGCGGAGTCCCGGACCTTGTGGCTGATCGCGTTGAGCTCCGTCAGGGCCTCCGTGATCTGTCGGCTGCCCACGGTCATCTCGGTGAGGCCCCGGACGATTTCGCCGACGCTCTGCGACACCTCGGCGATGGTCCCCGTCATTGCCTGGACCGAGGCGTCGGCCCGCGTGGTCAGGCCCTGGGCGGAGCGGATGCCGACGATGGTCTCCTCGAGCTTGGAAGAGATGCTGGCCGCGTTGGTGGCGGTGGTCTCGGCCAGTCTGCGGATCTCGTCGGCCACCACGCTGAAGCCCTTGCCGAACTCGCCGGCGTGGGCGGCCTCGATCGCGGCGTTCATGGCCAGTATGCCCGTCTGCGAGGCTATGGACCTGATGATATCCGAGAACTCGTTGATGCTGTCGGCCGAGTCGGCGATGGCCGTGATGACGGCGAGGTTCTCCTCCATGCTCTCGACGCTCTCCGCGGCGCGCCGGGAGAGGGAGTCGATGACCTCCCGCTTCGCGGTGGCGATCCGCTCGACGCTCCCGATGGAGGCGATCATCTCCTCGACGGCGCTCGACGAGCTCGCCATCGAGCCGGACTGCGCCTCGATCTGGCGCGAGACGTCCTTGATGGCGGTCCGGATCGCGCCCACCGACCCGCCCGCCGTCCGGATATTCGAGTGGAGGAGATCTTCGTTCTTCCTCATGCTGGCGATGTTCGCGGCGATCTGCTCGATGGCCGACGAGAGCTCGGCGGCGTTCATGTCCAGCTTCTGGCTGGTGCCGCGGTTGGCGTCGTTGACGATCTTCATCTTCATGATCAGGTTGTGGATCTTGGCGATGAAGACATTGATGCCCCTGGCGAGGCCCCGGACGAGGGGATCGCGCCCTATCGAGATCCGCCTCGTCAGGTCCTTCTCGCCCGCGCCGATGCCGGCGACCGCCGTCTCGACCCCCGAGAGCCTGGCCAGGACGGCGCGGGCGAGGACGAAGGCCATGGCCGCGAAGGCGAGCGCCTGCGAGGCGAGGACCAGGGGCAGGAGTCCGGCCGCCCCGGCCAGGGCGCCGAGCGCGCCCGACAGGCCCAGCGCGAGATCGAGGGCGGCCAGGACGGCGAAGGCGACGAGGAAGAGGAGTCCGACCTTTCTCATGGCTTCGGGACTCTACCGGATTCGCGCAACGCGATCGGCCGCTCCGTCCAGGGCTTCGATCTCGTCGTCCCGGAGCTTCCAGCCGAGGGCGCCGGCGTTCTCCTCGAGGTGGGCGAGCCTGCGCGCTCCGGGGATCGGGATCGTCCCCTTCATCATCGTCCAGTTGAGCGCGATCTGGGAGGCGGTCTTGCCGCCGTGAGACTCGCCGATCGCGGCCAGGAGGCCTCGCAGGGCCGCGAGCCCCTCGGCGTCGGTCTTCGGGGCCATCAGGCTCCGGAACCCGGGGATGGTCGGCGCGGCCGCCGGCAGGATGCCGGAGCCGAGGGGCCGGTAGGCGATGACCGGCACGCCGAGCTCGCGGCAGGCCGCGATGGTGCCGTTCCGCTCCGAGCGTCGATTGAGGAGGCTGTACTCGACCTCGTCGCAGGCCAGGGGGATGCCGCGTTTCGCGAGGACTTCGCCGGCCCGCCTGACCTGGGAGGCATCGCAGTTCGAGACTCCCACCGCGCGGACGAGACCCGCCTCGAGGACCTCGCCCAGGGCTCCGACCCAGGTCTCGAGGGGCAGGGGCGGGAATGGGAAATGGAGAAGGTAGACGTCGAGTCGGGGGATCCCGAGCCTGCCCAGGCTCCGGCGGAGCGCGGACTCGAGGGAGCGGGGGGAGAGCCGCCAGGGCCAGGGGAAGAATTTCGAGAGTATGATAGGTTCCGCCCCGGGCGGGTCCTTCGCGGCGCGCCCGGCGAGGGCCAGGGCTATGCTCAGCTCCGAGCCGCCTCCCTGGTAGAGTTCGGCGCTGTCGATGAGCCTGATCCCGGCGTCGATCGCCGCGTCGAAGACCTCGCCGACGCCGGGCAGCGGCTTCCCGCCCCGGCCCCAGACGTTGGTTCCTATTCCCATCGGCCCCAGATCCAATCGTTCCATGACTCGTCCTTCGGCTCGCTCGGCCGCGCTTGATATCAGTTTACTGTTTCCGGGAGTCGCGTCAAGGCGGCCGGAGGAGGAGGGAAGGCGAAAGCGGCGGCTTTTCCGCTTTCACGGACGCGTTAGTATATTAGCTCTCAATGAGAAGCCAGACCGAGCTGCTGTCCAGCCGGGCCCGCGTGAAGGCGCGATATGCGCTACTTCCCTACGAGGGCATCCCCCTGTCCCGCCTGCCGGAATGGCCGGGCGCCGCGGTCCGGGTGCTCGCGGCGCCTGCCCTGGGCGCCGGCTTCGCGGAATACGAGCTCGACCTGGAGCCGGGCCGGGGAGGGGAGCACGAGGCCGACGGGGAGGTCGAGCACTTCTTCTACCTCCTCTCCGGATCCCTCGTCCTCACAGTGGACGGCCGCGGCCACGCCCTGGAGGCGGGAGGCTTCGCCTTGGTTCCGCCCACGAAGGGATTCTCGGCCAAGGCTTCGAGCTCCACGAGTCTCCTCTTGCTGCGCAAGCGCTACGAGCCGGTCCGGGGGGTCCCGGTCTACGATGCCCTGGCGGGAAGCCAGGAGAAAGTGGCGGGGGAGGTCTACTGCGGCGATCCCGGCGCCCGGCTCCAGGTCCTCGTGCCGGACGATCCCGCCTACGACCTGGCGATGAACATCTTCACCTTCGAGGTCGGCCACAGTCTGCCGGTGACCGAGACCCACGTCATGGAGCACGGCCTCTTCGTGCTCCAGGGCAAGGGCCTGTATTTCCTGGACGACGAGTGGATGGAGGTCGAGGCGACCGATTTCATCTGGATGGGTCCCTTCTGCCCCCAGAGCTACTACGCGGCCGGGCTCTCCCCGTCGAGATATATATATTACAAGAACGTGAATCGCGAGATCCGCCTGTGAGGAGATAATAAATGGAAAAGATCTATCGCGACGCCGACGTCGACATGTCGATCCTGTCCGGGAAGACGATCGCCGTCATCGGCTACGGCATCCAGGGGAAAGTCCAGGCGGCCAACGCGAGGGACTCGGGCTGCGCGGTGATCGTGGGGACCCGGGAGCCCGAGGCGAGCGCCTCGCGGGCCCAGGCCCAGGCCGACGGCTTCGCCGCCCTCGGCGTGGCCGAGGCGACGCGGAAAGCGGACATCCTCCTCGTCGAGCTCGCGGATCCGGCGCAGCCGGCGGCCTACAAGAGCGAGATCGCCCCCAACCTGCGCCCCGGCCAGACCCTCTGCTTCTGCCACGGTTTCAACGTGCTCTACGGCGCCGTCCGCCCTCCCGATTCGGTGAACACGGTGCTCTTCGTGCCCAACGCGCCCGGCGCCTTCGTCCGGCAGAAATACCTGAAAGGAGAAGGGGTCTACGGATGCGTGAGCGTGGACCACGACGCGACGGGCGACGCCCGCGAGATCGTCCTGGCGATCGCGAAGGCGGTCGGATCCACCCGCGCCGGGGTGGTGGAGCTCTCCTTCCAGCACGAGACCGAGGGCGACAACTTCGAGGAGGAGATCCTCTACGGCGGCGCCATCCAGCTCATGAGGCTCTGCTTCCAGGTCATGGTGGACAATGGCTATCCGCCGGGCTTCGCCTACGCGAAGGCCGTGCGCTCCCTGCGGAGCGTCCTCGACGTGATGGACGAGAACGGGATCGAGAACTACCTGACCACGCGCTGCAGCCGCACTTGCGAGTTCGCCGTCCGCACGCGCGGGCCGCAGGTGATCGACGAGGGCGCGGTCCGCCGCATCTTCAAGGAGACCGAAGCCGGCGCCTTCGCCCGGGATTGGATGCAGGAATGGGCCCTCGATACGCCGCAGCTGCACCGGATGCGCCGCACGGCGGCGGAGAGCCTCATGGAGAAGACCGGCGCCGCCTGGCGCAGGGATTTCGGAACCTGAGGCTCCGGTGAGCTCCCCACGGATCGACGAAGAGCGGATCGCCCGGGACATCGAGGCCATCGCCGGGTGCAGCGAGACCGACCCCCGCGTCGGCTACAGCCGCCCCACCTTCTCCTCGTCGTGGAGAAGGGCGAGGGACTACGTGCTCGCTCGGGCCGCGGAGGCCGGAGGGAGCGCCTGGATCGACGCAGCGGGCAACGCGCACGCCCGAGCGGCCGGGCTCGAGGCTGGCCACAGGGCCTGGCTTTGCGGCTCCCACATCGATTCGGTGCCTACGGGCGGCAAGTTCGACGGCGTCGTGGGCGTCGTGGTGGCCCTCGAGGTCCTGCGGGCGGCGCCTGGAGCGCCGGTGGAGCTCATCGTCTTCGCCGAGGAAGAGGGAAGCACTTTCTCCCTCGGCATGGTCGGGAGCCGGGCCTGGGCGGGAAGCCTGCCGCCGGATAAACTCCGTCTCCTGCGCAACGCCGAGGGCCGGGACTATCTGACCGCGGGCGAGGAGCACGGCGTATCGGCCGAGCGCCTGTCGGCGGAGAGGCTGGAGCCGGGGAAGTACCTCGGGCTGATCGAAGCGCACGTCGAGCAGGGGCCGGGCATGTGGAACGCGGGCACTCCCATCGCCGTGGTGACGGCAATAGCCGGCCGAAGGCAGTACACCTGCACGCTCACGGGCGAGGCGAACCACGCCGGCGCCACGAGGATGAAGGACCGCAAGGACGCCCTGGCCGGGGCCGCAGAGGGGATCGGCGCCCTCGAAGCCTGGGCCAAGGATATGGAGGCCGAGCAGGGCGCCACAGTGCTCACGGTGGGCAGGCTCGAGGTCCAGCCGAACTCGGTGAACGTGATCCCCGGCCGGGCTAGCTTCACGATCGATTTCCGCGCCCGCTCCGACGATACCCTGGCCCGGGGGGACCTCGCCCTCCGCGGCATCGTCTCCGGGGTCGCATCCCGGCGGGGGCTGGGGTGCGACCTCGTCTGCAACGAGGATCTCCCCGCCGTCCGTCTCGACCCGGGGCTCTGCTCCCTCCTCCGCGACGCGGCCCGCCGGCAGGGAGTCGAGGCCCAGGACGCGGTCAGCGGGGCGCTGCACGACACGGCGATCCTCGCGCCCTATCTGCCCGCCGCGATGATCTTCGTGGCCAGCAGAGGGGGGATCAGCCACAACCCGGCGGAGTTCAGCAGGATCGAGGACGTGGCCTCGGCGGCGCGCATCGTCGCGGAAGCCGTGCGAGAGTGAGGAGGCTGTCTCTCTCCCGCCTGAACGCCCTCGAGCGCGCGGGCTTCGTGGAGATTTGCGGTCCCTGCTTCGAGGGTTCGCCCTGGATCGCGTCCCGCGCCTGGGACAGCAGGCCCTTCGCGAGCCTCGAGGCGCTGCACGCCGCCCTCGCGGGAGCGATGCGGGCGGCGGCGGAGCCGGAAAGAATCGCGCTGATAGCCGCCCATCCGGACCTTGTCGGGGCCTTGGCTCGGGAGGGGAGGCTCACGGCGGCTTCCCGGGCCGAGCAGGAGGCCGCTGGCCTGGACCGACTCGCTCCGGAAGAGCTCGCCCTCTTCGAATCGTACAATGCTGCCTATCGGGGGAAGTTCGGGTTCCCCTTCGTGATCTGCGCGCGGGAGCACCGGAAAGAGGCGATTCTCTCCGCCTTTCCGGCGCGCCTCGGGCATGCGCGGGAAGACGAGATCGAGACTGCCCTCGGGGAGATCGCCGCGATCGCGCGACTGAGGCTCCTAGACAGGGTGGAGGAGGGCTGAAGCGGTGGTGCGACTGACGGACAACGATTACGGGAAGAGCGGCGTTCGCCTGACGAAGGTCGTCCGCGAGGGCGCGACCCAGTCGCTCTACGAGATGAAGGTGGACATGCGCCTGGGCGGCGACTTCGAGCGCATCTACACCCGGGCCGACAACTCGCTCTGCATACCTACGGACACGATGAAGAACACCGTGTACGCCCTCGCCCGCAGGGAGAGCTTCGATTCGCCGGAAGCCTTCGGGAGCATCCTGGCCGCCCACTTCGTCGAGAGCTTCGCGCAGGTGGCCTGGGCCGAGGTGGCTATCGAGCAGACCCTCTGGGAGAGGATCCGCGTGGACGGAGTCCCCCATCCCCACGCCTTTTCCGGCGCGGGCTCGACCCGCCGCACGAGTCTGGCTCGCCGCGAGCGCGGCGCGGGGGAGTTGATCCGCGGAGGACTGGCGGGCCTCGAGGTGATCAAGACGACGGGCTCGCGTTTCAGCGGCTTTCTCGTCGACGAGTTCACCACCTTGCGCGGGACCGAGGATAGGATCCTCGCGACGAGCATCGACGCAACCTGGGACATCCCCGCTCCCGGCGCCGACTACAACGCTGCCTTCGAGACTGCGCTCCGGGTCATTCCCCGGGCCTTCGCGCTCCACGACAGCCACAGCGTCCAGGAGACGATCTTCGCGATGGGCGAGGCCCTGCTGGCGGAGGCCCCCGCCATCTCCTCGGTCAGCTTCAGGCTTCCCAACCGCCATCGCCTGGCGGTCGATCTCGGAGCCTTCCGCATGGCCAACGCGAACGACATATTCGTGGCGACGAGCGAGCCCTTCGGCCTCATCTCGGGCACCGTCGCGAGGGAGTGAAGCGATGGGCAGGCTCACCACGCACGTCCTGGACACGACGCGAGGCGCTCCGGCGGCCGGGATTCGCATCGAGCTCTTCCTCCGAGAGGCCCGAGGGGCCGGGACCCCGGCGGCCGCGGCCCTTACTTCGGTGGCCGCCAATGCCGAGGGGCGAACCGAGGCCCCCCTGTTGGAAGGCGCCGCCCTCCTTCCGGGTCCCTACCGCCTGGTCTTCCACGTCGGAGAGTACTTCCGGATCCGGGGCGATCCGGATGCGGGGCTCTTCCTGGAGGATGTTCCGGTGGACTTCGTCATAAGCGAGTCGGAGGGGCGATACCATGTGCCCCTCCTCGTCTCTCCCTGGTCCTACGCTACCTACCGCGGGAGCTGAGGCATGAAGTACGACCTATTGATCCGCGGAGCCTCCGTCGTGAAGACGGACGGCGTTGAAGGGCTGTGCATCGGTATCGAGGATGGCCGCGTGGCCGAGATGGCCCCCGAGCTCACGGGCGAAGCGAGGGACACGATCGATGCCCGGGGACTCCACCTCTTTCCCGGCGTGATCGACGCTCACGTGCACTTCAACGAACCGGGCCGCTCCGAGTGGGAGGGGGTCGCCTCCGGCTCGGCCGCGCTGGCAGCGGGCGGGGGGACCTGCTTTATCGATATGCCGCTGAACTCCTCTCCCCCGACCCTCGACGCCCCCTCATTCGCGGCCAAACTCGCCGCCTGCGGCGCGGCGGCGCGCGCGGATTTCGCCCTCTGGGGCGGTCTGACTCCCGACAATCTCGACAGCCTGGAGGCCCTCGCGGACTGCGGGGTCGCGGGCTACAAAGCCTTCATGTCCGGGAGCGGCATCGAGGACTTCAGGCGCTGCGACGACGAGGACCTGTACCGAGGCATGCGCATAGCGGCGAGCCGCGGCCTGCCGGTAGCGGTGCACGCGGAGGACGAGGCACTGGTCGGCTCCCTCGCCGCGCAGGCGCGCGCGTCGGGCCGCGTTTCGCCGCGGGACTTCCTGGATTCCCGCCCCGTGGACGCCGAGGCCCGGGCTATCTCCCGCGCCATCTCGATCGCGGGAGAGACGGGCTGCAAGCTCCACGTCGTCCACACCAGCTCGGCCCGGGGGGCGCGATTGATTCGCGAGGCCGCCGACTCGGGAATCGCCGACGTCAGCTGCGAGACCTGCCCCCACTACCTCCTCCTCTGCGACACGGACGTCGAGGCGCTCGGCGCGAGGGCGAAGTGCGCGCCGCCGCTGCGGCCCGCGGCCGAGCGCGACGAGCTCGCGGCCCTCGTGGCCGCGGGCCTGGTGGACACCGTCGGCTCGGACCATTCCCCAGCGCCCCGCTCCATGAAGGACTCGGCCGACTTCTTCGATGCCTGGGGAGGGATCAGCGGGGTGCAGTCCACGCTGCGCGCGATGCTCAGCCTGCCGATACCCCTGCCCCTCCTATCGCGGCTGCTCTCCGACAACGTGGCGCGCCGCTTCGGCCTGCCGGGAAAGGGCGGGCTGAGGGTGGGGGGCGACGCCGATCTGACCCTTGTCGACCTCTCGGAAACGTCGATAGTATCGTCAGAAGAGCTGCTCGACCGACACCGCCTGAGTCCCTACGTGGGCCGGGCCCTGCGCGGCCGGGTACGGCGGACCCTCCTGCGCGGCCGCACCGTCTTCAGGGACGGCGCCCTCGTGGGCGATCCGCAGGGGAGCTTCCTCCGTCCCGAACGGAGGTGAACCGGAGGGTCGGCACATGAAGGAAGGCAGCGGCGGCTTCGCCATCGTCATCAACGGAAAATCCGTATCGGTCGAGGACGAGGCGCCCACGACGACCCTGCTCGGCTTTCTGCGCTCCCGCGGATACACGGGCGGGAAGGAGGGCTGCGCCGAAGGGGATTGCGGGGCCTGCACGGTCGCCCTGGTCGAGCGGAACGCGGCCGGCAAGCCCGCCTATCGCGCCATCAACAGCTGCATCGCCCTCCTGCCCATGTTCGCCGGCCGCGAGATCGTGACGGTGGAAGGACTCGCCGAGGGGAAGGAGCTCCACCCGGTGCAGGCCCACATGGTGGAGCAGTACGGTTCACAGTGCGGCTATTGCACCCCCGGCTTCGTCATGTCCCTCTTCGAGGCCTACTACCGCGAGGATTGCCGGGACGCGCGGCGGCTCAGCGACCAACTGGGCGGCAACCTCTGCCGCTGTACGGGCTATCGTCCGATCCGCGACGCCGCGCTGGGGGCCTTGGCTCAGCGCGATAGCCCCGAGGCGGCGGGCAAGGATCGCTTCCGCGCCCGCCTGGGCAGGCCCCTGGATCCCCTTCCCGCCCTCGATTACTCGGCGCGGGGCGAGAGCTTTTTCAGGCCGACGAGCCTCGCCGATCTCTTCGCCCTCATCAAAGAGCGTCCCGGCGCCCGGCTCGTGTCGGGAGCGACGGAGATCGGGGTCGAGATCAACAAGAAGTTCGCCACCTTCCCCTTCCTCGTCTCCACCGAAGGCGTCCCGGAGCTCACCCGCGTCGAGTCCGGTCCGGATGGGTGGAGAATCGGAGGAGCGGCTTCCTTCACGGCGATCGAGGAGTCGATGTCGGCCGAGTACCCCTCCCTGGCCCGGATGCTGGGGGTCTTCGCCTCGCGCGGTATCAGGAACCGCGCGACCATGGGCGGGAACCTCGCCACCGCCTCGCCGATCGGCGACAGCGCGCCCGTGCTCCTCACCCTCGACGCGATGGTGGTCCTGGCCTCGGCGGAAGGCGAGCGCAGGGTGCCGATCTCGGACTTCTTCCTCGGCTACCGCTCGACGGCGCTGCGCCCGGGCGAGATCATCCTCGCCATCCTCGTGCCGCACTTCCCGAAGGCGGACGGCATCGCGAGGCGGATGGACTTCCTCAAGGTCTCGAAGAGGAGGGAGCTCGACATCAGTATCGTCGCGGGCGCCTTCCGCGTCGACCTGGACGAGGGCGGGATCGTGCGGCTCGCGCGCGTCGCCTACGGAGGCGTCGCGCTCAAGAGCTCGCGGGCCTACAAGGCCGAGGAGGCCCTCCTGGGACGGCGCCTCGAGGGCGCCGAGGCCGCGGTGGCCGAGGCGCTCCGCGGCGAGTTCCAGCCCATCGACGACCTGCGCGGCAGCGCCGCGTACCGCCGCGGCCTCGTCGTCAGCCTCTGGGAGAAGTTCGCGCGGGGAGAGGTCGGCGTCGCCCAGGACGGCGACCTCGACTTCGCCATGGGCGAGAAGCTCCCCCGCGCCGATGCCTCGCGCGAGCTCGAGCACGAGAGCGGCAGGGGCCATGTCACCGGAGGCGCCCTCTACGTGGACGACATCGCGAGGCGCAGGCCCATGCTCGAGACCTGGCCCGTCTGCTCGCCCTACGCCCGCGCGCGGATCAGGTCGCGCGACGCCTCGAAGGCGCGGGCCGCGCCCGGAGTGGCCGCCGTCCTGATGGCCGAGGACGTCACGGGAGAGAACAATGTCGGCACGGCGCGGCACGACGAGCCTCTCTTCGCGAAGGACGAGGTCCAGTACCACGGCCAGATCGTGGCCCTCGTCGTCGGCGCCTCCCTTAAAGAATGCCGGCTCGCGGCGGCCATGGTGGAAGTGGACTACGAGCCTCTGCCCCCCATCCTCGGCATCGCCGAGGCCGTCGCCGCGGGGAGCTACCTCACCGAGCCGCACTCGATCGGCAGGGGAGATTGCGACAAGGCGCTCGCCGAGGCGCCCCACCGGCTGGAGGGCGAGTTCGAGTCCGGGGGCCAGGAGCATTTCTACCTGGAGACCCAGGCGGCCTGGGCCGAGCCGGGGGAGAACGGCACTCTCTTCGTGTGCTCCTCGACCCAGCATCCCTCCGAGATCCAGACCATCGTGGCGGAGGTGATCGGCGCGCCGCGCAGCAGCATCGTCGTCCAGGCCCCGCGGATGGGCGGAGGCTTCGGCGGCAAGGAGGTGCAGGGCAACAGCTTCGCCGCCCTGGTCGCCCTCGCGGCCGCGGCAACGGGCAGGAGCGTGCGCATCCAGCTCGACCGGGACCTCGACATGACGATCACCGGCAAGCGCCATCCCTTCCGCTCGAGCTTCTCGGTGGGATACGACGGCGAGGGGCGTCTTTTGGCGGCTCGGGTGCGGCTCGTCTCGGACGGAGGCTGGTCCCTGGACCTCTCGCAGCCCATCCTCGACCGCGCGCTCTTCCATCTCGACAACGTCTACTACATCCCCGCCGTGGACTTCAGCGGACGGGTCGCGCGGACCAATAGCACCTCGCACACCGCCTTCCGCGGTTTCGGAGGGCCCCAGGCCATGCTCGTCATGGAAGAGATCGTGGACCGCGTGGCACGCCGTCTTGGGCTGGCTCCCGAGCGCGTGCGCGCGGCCAACCTCTATCACGGCCGCGGCGAAACGAACACGACCCACTACGGGCAGGAGATCGGGGACAACCGGCTCAACGACATATGGGAGCGGGTGCAGGCCCAGGCGGGCTTCGCCGAGCGTCGCCGCGAGATCGAGCTCTGGAACAGCCGGCACGCCGGCGTCAAGCGGGGTCTCGCCCTCACGGCCGCGAAGTTCGGGATCTCCTTTACGAGAGCGGCCTACAACCAAGGCGGCGCACTGGTCGTCGTCTTCCAAGACGGCAGCGTCCAGTTGAACCACGGCGGCACGGAGATGGGCCAGGGACTCCACACGAAGCTGCTCGGCGTCGCGATGCGCGAACTGGGCCTGCCAGTCGAAAGCTTCCGGATGATGCCCACCAGCACGGACAAAGTGCCCAACACCTCGGCGACGGCGGCCTCGTCGGGAGCCGACCTGAACGGCCAGGCGGTGAAGAATGCCTGCGTCGCCCTCCGGGAGCGGCTCGCTCCAGTCGCGGCCGATCTCCTCGCCGCAAAGCTGGGCGTACCCGTGGCGCCGGGCGATGTCGCGTTCTCGGGCGGCTTCGCCCGCTCCTCGGGGGCCGAGCTGCCCTTCGCCGCGGTCTGCGAGGAGGCCTACCTCCGGCGGATAAGCATGTCGGCGCTCGGCTACTACGCCACGCCGGGCATCGGCTGGGACTGGGAGGGGTCGCAGGGCCGCCCCTTCTACTACTTCGCATGCGGCGCCGCGGTCAGCGAGGTGGAGGTCGACGGCTATACCGGGATGCACCGGGTCCTGCGCGTGGACATCGTCCACGACGTCGGGGACTCGCTGAATCCGAGCGTCGACCGCGGGCAGATCGAAGGGGGCTTCGTGCAGGGGATGGGCTGGCTCACGCGGGAGGAGCTGCGCTGGGACAAGGAGGGGCGCCTCCAGACGCATAGCGCGAGCACCTACCAGATACCCGCGATCAGCGACGCGCCCCTGGAGTTCCACGTGACCCTCCTGCCAGGGGCGGCGCAGAGCGGCACGATACACGGAAGCAAGGCGGTGGGCGAGCCTCCCCTCATGCTCTCGATTTCGGTCCGCGAGGCCATCCGCGACGCCATCGCCGCCTTCGGCCCCGCGGGCGGCGAGATCCGCCTCCCTTCCCCCGCCACCGGCGAGGCGATCTTCGCCGCCGTCCAGGAGCGGATCGGTCGCTAGGACTTGCCTTTGTCCAGATAGTCGCGGAGGATCGGCTCCATGGCTCCGGCTATCTTCACGAGAATTTGGGCCATGCCCCTGGGCGCATCCGTGCTCAGCGTGGCATCGGTATTTATCTCGTTCTCGAAGAACTCCCTCGTCGCGGAGTCGCCGTGCATGATGGAGATAGCCGATTCGAGAGCGAGCTTCCTGACATCGACATCGGTCATGAGAAGCCTCCTATCTGCCTGCTTTCAGTATCGTCCCCCGAGCTCGGGATAGCAATACCGGCCTCCTCCTCCTTCCCGTCTCTTCGCAGCGGCCAGAACTGGAACAGGTCCGCGAAGACGATCAGGAAGGGAAAGGTCACGGCCAGGAGGGCGGAGGCGAGCCATATCTCGGATACGTAGCCGGGAGGACCCGATTCCATACGGCCCGAGACCAGGGGCGCCAGGGCGGCGTAGGCTCGCGCGAGGAGGACGCCGATCAGGGCCGCGGCGGTCGCGTTGAGCAGACCTCTCAAGGGTTGGGCGAATCTGGCGAAAAGGGAATTCCGCATCATGTTCATCACGATGATAGTCCCGAAGATGAAGGGGATGGGTACGCGGACCATGAACAGGGGCGCTTCCATCCGCGCGAGGCCCACTCCTATGAAGAGCGCGATCGCTCCGATTCCCAGCACGCTGGCCGTCCAGACGGCGCCGAGCAGGGGCTGCCGCAAGAGGGCAGGACGCCTGGACAGGGGCCAGAGCTCGAAATTCAGCATGAGAAACATTCCGCTCAGGGCCGTCACGTAGAATACCTGCGCGCTCCAGGCGTCGAAGAGTCCATGGGGATCCAGGGCGGCCACGTAGGCGGGCGAGAGCCGCATGAATCCGTAGTTAAAGAAGAGACGGAAGAATAGGTAGTTGAGCGCGTAGCTCGCCGCGAGCATCCAGAGGCCGGCCGCGATGGGGCTCTTCGCGAGCGCCGCGAAGGGCCAGCCGCCCCAGATGATGGCGAGCCAGAAGGTGATCACGACCGTCGTGACGATGCACATGGACAGCATAGGAACGGGCGGGTTGACTCCTCCCCCCACCGCGACGAAGTGGAAGGACGCGACGAAGATGCCCGCCGCCAGCGCCGGCAACAGGAACAAGAGCCCTCTCGCGGGCTGGGGCCTCCTGGCCGCGAAGGCGGGACGCTTGGTCCCCCAGGTCACGCCGATGACGATGATCATCGGTATGCAGCAGATCATGGCGTCGGCGACCCAGGTCGTGAACGCCGAGAGGGCGAAGATCGAGATGAACAGGAAGGAGACGAGGATCACCAAGACAGATGCAACCGCGCCGAGATAGGGCTGTCTCATGAGCTGTTCCTCCATGCCGTCAAAATCTCGGGCAAGATTCGCCCCGCCGCGGTTTCTTGTTATATTAATGGCATGATACGAGAACAATCGGTCTTTATCACGGCCAATCGTACGCTATCGACTCTGGTGGCCAAAATCAAGGATAGCCAATGGGCTATGAAAATCCCATCCTGGTTCCAGACGGGACGAGGCCAGGCCGATGCGACGCTTCGGACAATCATAAACTATCATGCCTTCGACGATGCCTGGGTTCCGGAGGTCCTGGCCGGCAAGACCATCGAGGAGGTGGGGAAGAAATACGACGGCGATCTTCTGGGCGAGCATCCCGCCACGAGCTTCGAAAGGATCAATTCCGCCGCGTGCAAAGCCGTCCAGGAGCTCTCCGACCCCGAGATGACGGTGCACTTGTCTTATGGCGATTATCCGGCCAGGGAATACCTCGTACATACCATGTCCTTCCGCGGTTTTCGGGTCTACGAGATCGCCAAGCTCATCGGGGCCGATACCGCCATGCCGGCCGCCCTCGTCGAAGGGCTCTGGGAAATCCTGAGCCCCCACGCCGAAGAATGGCGGAAAATCGGCGTTTTCGGTCCCGAGATTCCCCTGCCCGCGGGGGCCCCGCTGCAGGACAGGCTCTTGGCCATGTCCGGCCGACCGATCTAGATCGATAAGCTCGACTCTCGCCCATTCGGGTCTCGCGAAGAAAGCGCTCCCATTGGCATGTCCGGCCGCCCGATGCTAAAATCCGGGCGGACCGCGCGGAGCTCGAGAGCCCGAGCGCGATAAAAGGAGCCGATTGTGGATGCTGTCAGACTCGGCGTAGTGGGACCTGGGCTCATTTGGCGGAACGTGCATCGGGAAATAATCGAAAAGCGCAAGGACGCATTCCGGATCTCGGCGTTTTGCGCCTCGAGCGAGTCGACCAGGAAGCGCGTAAAGGCCGAACACCCCCAAGCGGCCATTTTCGACACCTACGAGGAGCTCATCGCCTCCCCTGCCGTCGATTGCGTCCTCGTCCTGACGCCGATAGCCTTGAACGCGGTCGTCACCCTTGCGGCGCTCCGCGCAGGCAAGGATGTCCTCGTAGAGAAGCCCTTCGCGACGAACTCGGAGGACTGCCGGAAGATACTGGCCGAATCGAAACAGAGCGGCCGGAGAGTCGTCGTGCTCGAGCAGGAGCGCTACTCGCCAAGGTACCGAGCGCTCCGGGAGCTCCTGCAATCGAAGGCGGTCGGCGAGATCGTCCTGTGGGACAAGCTCAACCACTTCGTCCTCGGCGACGTGGGGGACGTATCCCAGGGTTACGGCGGCACCCAATGGCGCAAGAGCGCGGACTTTCCGCTGGGTCCCCTCATGGACGGCGGCATCCACGACATCGCCCTCCTGTCCGGGCTGTTCGGCCCGCCGCGGACGCTCGTCGCTCGCGGCATGAAGTGCAGGCCGGGCTTCGGCGAGTACGACAGCATATCCGTCATGATGACATACCCGGAAAACCGCGTCGGCATGCTGAACCACTCGGGGTACCTCTTGCCGAACGCGAACTATTTCAATATTCGGGGGACCGAAGGCCTCATAGTCGTGGATGAGAAGCTCGTAGTGCATGCTCGCGGTGGAAAGACGCGCGAGATCGACCTGGGAAAGACCACGGATTACGAGTCGATGTGGCTCGCGATCGAGGACATCTTCGCCCACGGATCGGCTTCGCCCTACCCCTTGGAGGAAGCGGCGAAGGATATCGCGACCTGCGAGGCGATCGGGAGATCGATCAAGTCGGAGCGGGAAGAGCGTCTTCCGGACTGAAGAGCCGCGGGGCGCCGTCCTCCCCGATTCGGGCTTGACCAACAGGCGATCTGATGATATTGATAATCATTATCTGTAAGCCGCGAGCGAGACCGGAGGCGGAAGATGGTCGGTGAGGCGAAGCGGGTTCTCGAAGCCTATCTTCGCGAGCATGGTCAGAAACTGACCGGTCCTCGCGAGACCGTGCTCGACGCCTTCCTGCAGATCGAGCGCCATGTCACCGCCGACGAGCTCTTCTCGGCCGCGCGGCGGATCGACCCGACCATTGGCCAGGCGACGGTATTCCGCACGATCAAGCTCCTCGCCGAGGCTGGGCTCGCTCGAGAGGCCTGCCCTGACGAAGGCGCCCGGCGCTACGAGCACGCCTTCAGACACGCGCACCATGATCATCTCATCTGCCTGGGCTGCGGGGCGGTGGTGGAGTTCCGGAACCTGGCCATCGAGAAGGCGCAAAAAGAGATCTATCAGGCCCACGGCTATACGCCGAGCGGGCACAGACTCGAGCTCCAAGGCTATTGTCCCGCCTGCGCGCGGGAACGGGGCGTCTAGACGCGAGAGCCGGCGACGGCGATGAAGAGGCTTTGGTTCGGCTAACTATTGATAATGGTTATCATTATCAGATCTACCGACGAGGAGACGGACATGGTGGTTTCCGACGCGCCCACCGGGGCGAGTTTTCGCGTAATTCGGGTGAAGACCGGGAAAGAGGTGGGGAAGAGGCTCGCCGATATGGGCTTCACCGAGGGGGCGGAGGGCGAGGTCGTGCGGACGGGATTCCTGCGCGACCCGCTGCAAGTCAAGATCCGCGGCTACGATATCCTCATCCGTCGCAGCGAAGCGGAGGATATCGAGATAAGCCCCGTCGGCGATTGGGAACGAGGGTAGCGGCGTGCCGAGCGATACCGGCAAAAGGAACATTCGCATCGCGCTCGCAGGCAATCCGAACGCCGGCAAGACGAGCATCTTCAACGCGATCACGGGAGCGCACCACCAGGTCGGGAACTACCCGGGCGTGACGGTCGAGAAGCGCGAGGGCTCGCGCTTCCGGAAGGACCGGGAGTACCGCTTCATCGACCTGCCCGGCGTCTACAGCCTCACCGCATACTCCATCGACGAGGTCGTCGCCCGAGACTTCATCCTCGACGAGAAGCCGGACCTCATAGTCGACGTCCTCGATTCGACCAACCTCGAGCGTAACCTCTTTCTCTGCCTGCAGTTCCAGGAATTGGGAATCCCGGTCGTCGGCGCCCTCAATATGAGCGACGAGGCCGCGGCCAAGGGCATCAGAATCGACGACAGGGAGCTGTCGGCCGTTCTCGGCATCCCGATGGTCCGGACCGTCGGCTCCAGAGGGGGCGGCGTCGATGACCTGCTCGACGCCATAGACTCCGCGACCGCCCGCGACTCGGCCGCTTGCGGAGGCGATACGCGCTTCCTCCGATATGGCGACGAGGTCGAGTCGCGGGTCGGCCCCCTGGAGGATGCGATCGCAGCCGATCCCTCCTTCGCCGCGCGCTTCCCGGCGCGCTGGCTCGCGGTCAAGCTCCTCGAGAAGGACGCGAACGCCTACCTTCGCCTCCAGTCCCATGCGGACGCCGTGGCGATAGCGGCGCTGGCGAAGGAGTCGGTCGCCTGGCTAGAAAAGCATTACGCGAAGGACGCCGAGATCGTCATCTCCGAGCAGCGCTACGGCTACATCCGCGGCGCGGTCAAGGAGACGGTAAGTCTGGTAAAGAGACCCGACTTCTCCCCCACCGAGTCGATCGACAAGGTCATCATGAACCGCTTCCTCGCCCTGCCGATCTTCATCCTGGTGCTCTGGGGCGTCTTCAAACTGACCTTCGCCCTGGGGGCCTACCCCCAAGCCTGGCTCGAGTCCTTCTTCGGATGGCTGGGCGGAGCCGTCACCTCGGTGGTTCCCGACGGCGTCCTGCGCTCCCTCATGGTCAGGGGCATCATAGGCGGCGTAGGCAGCGTGTTTTCCTTCGTGCCTCTGATCATCGTCCTGTTCTTCCTTCTCTCCCTGCTCGAGGACCTGGGCTACATGTCGCGCGCGGCCTTCGCGACGGACAAGTTCCTCCATGCCTTCGGTCTCCACGGCCAATCGGTGTTCCCGATGATCCTCGGCTTCGGCTGCTCCGTGCCGGCGATTATGGCCGCGCGCACGCTCAAGAGCCGCCGCGACCGCATCGTCACCGTCCTCGTGATACCCTTCATGAGCTGCGGCGCCAAGCTGCCCGTGTACGTCCTCCTCGCGGGCGTCTTCTTCCCGAAGAATGCGGCCAACATGGTCATGCTCGTCTACGCGGTCGGAGCCCTCATCTCCCTCGTGGCGGCTTTCGCGCTGAAGAGGACGATCCTGCGGGGCGACCCCACGCCCTTCGTCATGGAATTGCCGCCCTATCGCGCGCCGACGCTTCGCGGCCTCGCGTGGCACGTGTGGGAAAAGACCTGGCAATACGTGAAGAAGGCGGGCACAGTCATATTGGCCGCGTCCATCCTCATCTGGGCGATCACGACCTTGCCTGCCTACGCTCTGCCTCAGGCCCGGATCGATTCGTTGACGGCTACGTACAAGGCCGAGCATCCCGGCGCGAAGTTGGAGCATGTCGCCGCCTACCTCGAGACGGCCAAGGCCGAGGCATCGCTGGAGCACAGCGCCGCGGGAGGAATCGGCAAGGCCATCCAGCCCCTATTCGCGCCCCTCGGCTTCGATTGGAAGCTGTCCGTCGCGGTCGTCACCGGCTTCGCCGCGAAGGAGGTCATCGTGTCGACGATGGGCATTCTCTATCTGGTCGGCACCGAGGAGGACGAGCGGAGCCGAAGTCTCCGCGACGCCCTGAGGGAGGATCCCCGCATCGACCCGCTCATCGCCTTCGTGTTCATGCTCTTCGTGCTCGTGATACCGCCCTGCATCGCGGCCCTCTCGGCGATCAAGGCCGAGCTCGGCTGGGGCTGGCTGGGCTTCGCCTTCGTCTTCATGCTGGCCCTCGGCTGGTGTCTCGGCGCGGCCGTGAATCAAGTCGGGCTTCTCGCCGGAGCGGGAGCCGCGATATGAGCGGCGCTCAGGGCCCGGTGGTCCAGGTCATCGTCGTCGCCGCGGCGGTGGCGATCGCGCTTCTCTCCGTCGCGCTCGGGATCGTCCGCAGGGCTCGCGGGCGGAAACCCGCATGCTGCGCCGGCGGATCGGGATTCAAGAGGGCCAAAAGGCCGCTCCGCGATCTACCCGAGGGGAGACCATGAAGCGCGACAAGCCGGCTTCGCGCGTCATCGCCCTCGAGGAAGCCTTCCTGCACCCGAAGCTCTTCGATCTCTTCCCCTCTCCCTTGAAGAGGAAGTACGCCGTCATCAAGGATCGCCTCGAGGACCCGGGGCCGGGACGGATCGCCAGGATGGATGCGGCGGGGATCGACATGCAGGTCTTGTCGCATGTCGATCCGGGTGTCCAGTTCCTCGACGATCCCGAAATGGCCGTCGCCCTCTGCAGGGAGATAAACGATTGGCTATGCGGAGTCCTGCGCGAATACCCGTCGCGCTTCGCCGGATTCGCCATGATCCCGACTCAATCCCCCGAGAGCGCCGCGGACGAGCTTGAAAGATGCGTGACCGAACTGGGATTCGTCGGCGCCCTCGTGAACGGCCATACGAGGGGCCGATACCTGGATCACGAGTCCTATTCCGTGCTCTTCGACCGGGCGGAGGCCTTGGATGTGCCGATCTACCTCCATCCCACCGATCCCCCGCAGGCGATCTCCGAGCTCTACTACGCGGGCCATCCCGCGATGATCACGGGCTGGGGCTGGCCCGTCGAGACCGGAACCCATCTGCTCAAGATGGTGGCGAGCGGAGTCTTCGACCGCCATCCGCGGCTCAGGATAATAGTCGGGCACATGGGCGAATTGATACCCTTCTGCGCCACCAGGCTGAACGTGGCGCTGACCATGGGGGAATGGCTGCTCGCGGCGCAGGAGGAGAACGAAAATCCCCATCACCCTCGACGAGGCATGCAGAAGAACTTCAATTACTATTTGCGCGAGAACATCTTCGTGACCACGAGCGGCGTCTTCGACCTGCCGGTCTTCGAGTGCGCCAGGGCCGTCATAGGCATCGACAACTTGCTGTTCTCGGTGGACGATCCCTTCCAGGACAACTTCGCCGGCATCGAGTTCCTGAAGGCCTGCCGACTCTCGGAAGAGGACAGGGAGAAGCTGTCCCACGGAAACGCGGAGCGCCTTCTCAAATTGCCCGAAGCGGACGGCGCTTTCGCCAGCCTCGGGAAAAGCCGGAGGAAGCGATCCGGCTCTCCATGGTACGCGCTCAAGGCGAGAGCGAAATCGAAGCTGGGCAGGGCTCTGGTGGCGAGGATGCTGAAGTAGCCCGCGGGCCGCCTTTTGGAGCTCGCGCAGTTCCATTTCGACGTCACCGACTTCGGAACCCCCGTGACCGCTGTCCTCATCTATTCCGTCATGGATTCGGCGTACGATGCCGCGCCCGCGGCAAGCTATGGCACCGCAATGGCCGCGTTCCCCTCATCGACCCGAACAGGCGGCGGGGAGGCGAACGGATAATCTTGTCCCCTGCGCAAAAGGAGCGCTTCAAGATCAGGACGACGGTCGAACGGGCGAATGCACATCTCAAGGATTGGCTCGTCCCGGCTCGGATATTCGTCCGAGGAGCGGCCAAGGTTTCATTCCGGCTCCTGTGCGGGGTGCTGTGTCTGGCAGCCATGAAAATCCTGCAGTATTTCAATCTTCCGGCACGCCAGCGAGCTTGATCTGTCGTTGGCAAGATTGTTGCGCCAAGGGAGCAGTCTGCCCTGACGGCTGTGTCGCCGCCAATTTTGCCGCGCTGACAGTCCTCACGACTCTGCTTGTGCCATTCGTAAAGAATCCCCTCGTATCAGTTATTCGGAAGCGGCGACTTTTGAAAAGGGCTCACTTGGAACATATCAAGCTGTCGTGGAGGGATTATCAGCTTGAAAAGGGGGATTTTTCAGGCTGAAAAGGCGGCTCGGACAGTCTGAAACGTCCTCCATGACAGACTGAAACGTCCTCCACGACAGTCTGAAACGTCGGCCGGGACAGGCTGATAAATCCTTTCGCAGAAGGCGTCCCGGACGATCACCTAGTAGTTTTCCCTCGGGCCTTTGGCGGGGACTAGCTCGAAGGATAGACGCTTGTCCCGCCTGAGCACGAAGATTTGCGTGCGCCTGTCGATCGAGCCGGCGCCGAGGCGGCGGCGAAACTTGTCCGTGCCCCCAATGACGAGTCGGCTCGTCGCCGATTCGGGGCCGCCCGATAAGGGCGGCCTTTTTCGACGGGATGCGGGAAAGTCGATTTTTTCGATCATGAGAATGCCGCCTCTTGGCGATGTAAAAATGGATGAAGGGCAAACATATCGCAATCCTCGCGATGATCGCGATTCTCGGGAATCAAGGAGCTTTCGGAGCTCCGGTCGTCAGCGACGATCCTGTCGCCCCGGGCGTGACGATCCATTTTTCATCCGACGATTTCGCTCCGGTCGAGGGCGAGCCCGGGAATCCCCTCGTCGTCACGATGCAGTCTCCGTCGAGCGCCGCGAAAATCGTTTCCTGGGAATTGACCGTCTTCGATCCCGGAGCCGCGCCATTCGTCTCCTTCAGGGGCGCGGGGCCCCGGGCTGAGCTCGCGTGGGACGGCCGAGGCGCCAAAGGGGACCTGGTCGAATCGGCATCGCGCTACGTCTTCGTCGCGAGGATCAGGGACTCGCTCGGCCGTGTCGGCGAGGGGCGGGCGGCGCTCACCACGGGCATCGTGATGCTAAAAGGGGCGTCGCGCTACCGGATCGGCATTTCGAGCATCGTCTTTAAACCGGATACCGCGGATTTCGTGGATGTCGAGCCGGCTCAAGTCGCGCGCAACCTCGAGACGCTTCGCCTGCTCGCCGCGAAGCTCAGGCTCTTCCCCGGCTTCAAAATCCGCATAGAGGGACACGCGGTCCTCACGAACTGGCAGGATAAGAGAAGAGCCGAGACGGAGCAGGCGGAAAGCCTGATTCCGCTCTCGAAGGCCCGGAGCGAGGCGATCAAAGCGGCTTTGGTCAAGTACAGAATCCCGGCATCGGCCATCGAGACGGCGGGCCTCGGGGCGAAGGATCCGATCGTGCCCGACAGCGACGTCAAGAATCGATGGAAGAACCGGCGGGTGGAGATATACCTGGAAGGATGACGCGTCGGTCGCCTCGAAGTCCGTTCAACCGCGACCCTGGCCGGCCTTCCTGACGCGGTCGTTCCTCGAATCGGCTATAAATAAGTTCCCGAACGCGTCGACCGCTATTCCGCAGGGATCGTGGAGTTCCGCGGAGGCGGAAGGGAAACCGTCGCCGGCATCGCCCTGCTCGCCGGTGCCGACGACGGTCTCGATGATCCCGTCCGCGCCTATCTTTCTGACGCGTTGGTTGAGGGTGTCCGAGACGAATATATCCCCGGACGAGTCGACCGCTATGCCATCGGGACCGTCCAGATACGCCGAGATCGCGGCTCTCCCCTCGCCCGAGAAGAGCGGGATGCCGATCCCCGCTATAGTCGTGATGATACCGCTCCTGTCCACCATCCGTATGCAGTTGTTGCCCGTATCCGCGATATAGATGCGGCCCGATGGATCCACCGCCACGCCGCGGGGAGCGCAGAGCTCCGCTCGAGTCGCGGCTCCTCCGTCGCCCGAGTAACTCGGAGTCCCGTCGCCGGATATGGTCGTGATGGTCCCGCGCGCGTCTATTTTCCTGATACAGTGATTGCCGGTATCGGCGACGTAGATATTCCCCGACGAGTCCACGGCCACCCCTCCGGGCGCGCTAAGCTTCCCCGAGACAGCGGCCCCTCCGTCCCCGAGGTAGCCTTCCTCTCCCGTCCCCGCCACTGTCCTGATTATCCCGTCCGCGCCCACTTTTCTGATGCAGTTGTTGCCGGTATCCGCGATGTAGATTCTTCCCGCCGCGTCCGCGGCTACGCCCCTCGGCGCGCTCAGCTTCGCCGAGACCGCGGCCTCTCCGTCCCCGAGATAGCCTTCCTCGCCGGTTCCCGCCACCGTCGCGATCATCCCGCTCGCGCCTACTTTCCTGATGCAGTTGTTGCCGGTATCCGCGATGTAGATGGCGTTCGAAGAACCGACGGCTAAGCCCTCGGGATCGTCCAGCGAAGCCAGGGTCGCCTCTCCTCCGTCGCCGGTGTAGCCTCGAGCCCCGTCGCCTGCCACACTCCTGATGATCGAAGCGGATGCGAGCGCCGCGCTCCGGCCGTTTTGCCGCGAGGTCGTGCTCGGGACGGCTTCCGGCGGCCCGACGCTCACCTGCGGCTTGGGCTTCGACGCGCAGCCGCCCAGAGCCAGGAGTAGGAGCGCCGCCAGTAACAGGCAGCCATGCTTACTCTTCATATTCCCGGGCCTCGGCGCTTACCTGGATCGAGCAATAAAGAAGCCGGCGAGGAATGGAGAGAGCAGCCATCCCCCGCCGGCGGATGAGAGAAGGAAGCGGTGACTCCCCCATCCAGCAGGAGGTAGATGAAGATACCTTACGGCTTCAATGACTCGAGCGTCCAATACTAAAAAATCATGCGCGCATACCTTGGAGGTATAGATGCCCAAGAAAAAACGCATTCCCCGCCGTTCTCTTCCGAGCGGTCGCGCTACCTGCGAGGCTTTCGGGTCCCAACTTGCCAACCTCCATACGGCCCCTACTTTACGAGGAAAATGGCCGTCCTCCGATTCTGCCAGCGATTGGCGTAATCGCTGTCGGGGACGAGGGGATCCGCGGCGCCTACGCCATCGGTCTCGATCATCGCAGGCTCCAGGCCGCGATCGGCCATGGCATGCTTGATGGCCTCGGCCCGAGCCTTCGAGAGAGGCACGAGGACGCTGTCTTCCTCGATCTTGCCGAGGGCGGGATCGTCCCAATGGATCATGACCGCATGTCCCATAATTTTGATCCTGTAGCCCGGGAACTTCTTGAGAGTCTCGGCGAGGCGGTCGAGTCGAGTCGCGTTCTGTGCCGCCAGGTCGGGGGCGACATCCCGGTAATCCGCCGTGAAGGCCTTGAAATACACGCGCGAATTGGGGATGCGATAGCCGTCCGCCTGTTTGATTACGATGATGTCTATGGGGATGGTCGACTTGAGGAGGCCAACGTTCCCGAATTCGTCGCGCAGCTTGGCGACGACGGGATAGTCCTCGGCGGAGACGACGAGGTCGCCCTTGATGCCTTTCCCGTCCCAGGCGACGCTGTCGGTCGGCCATTTTCCGTCGAAGGATTTGAAAAGGTTGCCGCCCGGATCGTAGATCTCGAGGGACCAGCTATCGAGCTTGGCCAAGGAGGAGCTAGCGTCGATGCTAATCGTCACCCTATCGGTAGGCTCTACCGGAGAGAATAAGGCAGGAGAGAGCCTGATGCTTCCCGCCGGCTTGGCGCTGTCCAGGATGAAGGGCTTGCTCGTCGCCGTCGCCGCCTCGAAGGCGTCGCCGTAGTCGATCGACAGCGCGGCGGTATAGCTTCCGTCGGGGGCTGTGGCTCCCGAGTCGGTCTTCCCGTCCCATTCCAGGGTGGAAGGCAGCTTCGAGCCGTCCCCGCTGAACTTCCTCTGACCGCCCTTGTCGCTCGCGATGGCGACCTGCCATGACTTCACCGCGTCGGCGTTCGAGAACAGGAGGGCGAACTCGATGGCCGTGCGACCGTTCTCGGCGCTGGGCGAGAATCCCCGGGCCTCCGTCTGGATCAGGCTCTGGCCGGGAGCTATGGGTGGAGCAGGAGCCGCAGCCGGGGACGCGGGCGCCGCGATCGCCGCCGGCTTGGGCTTTGTCGTCTGGCATCCGGCGATAAAGCAGCACATTAGTATTGATAACGCGAACCCCGCCTGCTTCTTCATCGCGACTCTCCTTTGTCCTTACCGACTAAGCTTATTCCGGGGAGAGAATGAAAACAAATACTATTTTCGTTCGCGCTCATACCATTTGGATATCAAGGCTTCCGCATCGAAGAGTTCCTCAACTTCAAGCGCACCACCATCGACGTGAAGAAGCTCCACGGCGCGCTCCGCCGCGGGGGCGTCGATTCGGACGGCCTCCGGACTAGGGTGTAACAGGGAACCCAATGAACTCGAGCTGGACGAAGGCCCGGGAACGCAGGCGCAGTCCGGCGGGGCCGCAGCCTTATCCGGCCGGAGCGAGATCGACGAGGCCCTGATCGACGGCTTCCAGATAGGGCGGCCCCCGAGCGCGGATCAGCTCGGCCGCGCCGACTCCGCGGACGAGTTCTTCGACCCCGGCCGGCGGTAAGGGATGCCGTACCTTCCCCAGCTGCCCCGCGCCACCTTGACGAGAGCGCGTACCAAGAGCGAGTTCGCGAACAGCTCGCGGCAATCGGCGCAGCTAGCGAGATGAATCCGCAGTTCGCGATCGCCGGCTACCATGCGATGGTCGTCGAACAGACACGCGAGCTCCCTCTCGGATTCCCCGCACTTCATCATCGAGCTTCCAGGGCATCGGGCAAGCCGAAGCGCGCGAGCAGCCGGGGATCCATGAAGGTGGCGATATCGGAGATCGACTCGCCTTCGAGCCCGAGGACCTGGATCGCGAAGCCGTGGAACCTGTGGTCCGAATCGTCGAGCCGATACCAGCCGAAGGCCGGCCGACCGTTGGCCCTCGTCGGCATGAAGCGGAACGGGGATTGCGCGCGACCTGCCAGGATCTCCGTCCTGATGAATTCCCGGATCGCGATCTTCCCTCTATACCAGGACGGGTACGGCGGCATAGAGAAGGTCGCATCGTCCTTGAGCAAATCGACGAGGGCGTCTATGTCCGCGTTCTCCCAAGCCCTTACATAGCGAGAGAGCAAGGAACGCGTCCTCTCGTCCCTGGGCTCGGGCGACATCGAGGCGAGGTCGCCCGAGCGATACGATTTCGCCAGCGTGACTCGGGCACGGTGCAGGGCGCTGCTCACCGAGCTCGCCGTCATATCCAGAGTTCGGGCGGCCTCGTCGGCCTGCCATTCCAGCACATCGCACAGGATCAGGACTGCGCGCTGGCGGGGGGGCAAGGCCTGCAAGGCGGACAGGAAGGCGAGCGTGATGCTCTCGTGGGCGTCGTACTTCGCCTCTGGCGTCGGGCTCGCCTCGTCCAGGAAATCGTCGGGGAAGGGCTCGATCCAGATCGGCTCCGAGACCGGCCCGGCGGGCGGCGCGCTCGGATCCGCGGAGGGAGCGCGCGCGGGCGGCAAGGTCCGGCGCGGACGTCGATCCAGGGCGTCGAGACAGGCGTTGGTCGCGATCTTGTACAGCCAGGCGCGGAACGAGGCCCGGCCTTCGAATGTCCCGAGCTTCTGCCATGCGCGCAGCAGACTTTCCTGCACAAGATCCTCGGCATCTTGCAAAGAGCCGAGCATGCGGTAGCAGTGAACGAGAAGCTCGCGCCTGTGCGGCTCCACCAGTCGACCGAAGCCCGACCGGTCCCCGGCGCGGGCCGCCTCCAGCAGCGATGTCGTTTCCGTGGCCCACCTCCGATAGTAGGACGTCGGGACAGCCCGAGACTATGCGGATAGTATAATCCATTTTTATCCGCGGCGACCGCACATTTTCGCTCGCGCCCGCCGTCTTACTCGGCAGATGCGATTATCATACAGGAGGGCCTAATGGGCTTCATAGTCACGGTGCGCGGCACGCTCAGGAGCGCGGACGGGCAGGCCGCCAGGAAGGCGCACGATTCGGCCGCGGCTCAGGTCAGGACGCTCGGCAAGACGATGGGGAACCTCCATCACCAGCCTTACCTGAATCCGGAGAATCCGCGAGAGCTCATCGAAGGGATGCCGGAAATCAAGGTATTCGAGGACAAGGGCTGGCTGAGCTGGTGAGCCGGCCGGATCGATGAAAGCGAGGCTTCCATGGAAGATCGAAAGAAGATGACGGCGCTCGTCACGGGCGCATCCTCCGGGATCGGCAAGGCGATCTCGGAACGGCTCGCCGAAGACGGCCTCGTCGTGTTCGGCACCTGCCGCGCGCCCGCCGGCGACGCGGGCTCGGTCCATATGCTCGAATCGGACGTCCGCTCGGACGAGAGCGTGCGCAGCTGTGTCCGTATAGCGATGGAAGTGACCGGGCGGATCGATGTCCTCGTGAACAACGCCGGCTTCCTCTCGGTCGGCGCAGTCGAGGAGGTTTCGCTCGAGTCCGCGAAGGCGCAGTTCGAGACCAATTTCTTCGGCTCGGTGAGGATGCTTCACGCGATACTGCCTGGGATGCGCGAGCGCGGCAGCGGCAGGATCATCAACCTGACCTCGCTCGCCGGCATCGTGCCGCTGCCCTTCTGGGGCTTCTACAACGCGAGCAAGGCGGCGCTCGAGTCTCTCACCGAGACCCTCCGCTACGAGCTCATGCCCTTCGGGGTGCAGGTCTGCGCCGTCGAGCCCGGCGCCATCAAGACGGGTCTCTATTCCGTCGGAACCGAGGCTGCGTCCTCGCCCGCCTATATGCCCTGGAGAAGGCGCTTCGAAAGAAGGATGAAGGAGTTCGAGATCGCCGCCCCCGGACCCGAAGTCGTCGCCGAGGTCGTCGCCGCCCTGGTGCGCGCGAAGCGACCGCAGCCGCGGACGACGGTGACGAAGGAGGCCGCGCTCTTCACTTCGCTCAAACGCTGGACGCCCGCATCGATGTTCGAGAGCCAGTTGCGAAAGGGCTTCAAGCTCGACGCTGACCGCCCATAGCGAAATCGGGATTCACCTCATTGATCGGCGCGCCGGCCGAGTAGGCGCCGATGTCGATGTGGGGATATGCGCTATGCTGATTGATTAGTCTCAGCCTGGGTAGGCGATCGAGATAGTCATCGAGTATGGGGATCTTCCTGCTTTCAGCCCTCCTTCCCGGATCACGGCGAGTCGATGACCAAAAGCGGCGTGGCGAGGCGAATGCCGTCGCGTCGCGCGAACTCGGCGAGGGCGAGCGCCGAGGCTCGCGCCGAGCTTTCCGAGGGATAGGCCAGGAAGAAGGCGCCGCCCGAGCCTGCGCCGCTGGGCTTGCCCCCCGCGGCTCCGGACTCGATGCCGGCGCCTATGAGTCGATCTATTCCCGGATCGCCGAGCCCGAGCCGGCCCAGCGCCCGGTGGGCGGCTTCGAGGAGGGCGCCGAGGCCGGCCATCGAGTCCGAATAGTCGGCGCCCCTTTCCTCGAGCAGGGCTATCGCCCGATCCGCGATCCCGCCGAGCTCGCCGACGAGGTCTCCGGGGCCCTTCTCCCCCGAGTCGATCCGCGCATGGAGCCTGCCCACGAGGGCCGCGGTCGAAGCGCGGCGCCGCACCGCCCCGACGACGAGGTGGAGGGGAATGCCCCGCAGGAGCCTGGTCTCCGGGAGGGGCGGAGACGACGACCGAAAGGATCGGAGCCCGCCGAGGAGGGACATACCCGTATCGATGCCGGAGGCCTTGCCGTGGAAATATGCTTCGGCGCGATGGGCGAAGGACCAGATCTCGGCCTGGTCGCTACCTTCGGGGGCGAAGGACTCGGCCAGGGCCACGCACAAGGCCGCGGACGAGCCGAAGCCGAGAGCCGGGGGGATGGTCGACGATATGGCGATCTCCCCTCCTCCGCCCGCTATCCCGGGGAGGATGTCGGCGGCTCGGGCGAGGAAATCGCCGAAGCGCTTCCCCTCCAGGGGTGAAAGCTCGGGGAAGCGCCATCCCTTCTCGGGGCTCGACCGAACTCTGAGCTCGGTCGAGCCCGGCAGGCCGAGGCCTACCGAGGGGAAACCGTAGACTGCGGCGTGCTCCCCGAAGAGAAGGAGCTTCGCGCGGCCGAGGCCTACTCTCTCCATATCGGTCCCGCCGACGCGAGCTCGAGCTCCTCTCCGCGGGGGCTCGCCTCCAGGCCTTCCCGCCATAGAGCCCCGAGCTCGTCGCCCGCGCCGAGCGCCTTGCCGAGGCGGCCCTCGAGCCCGGCGATCCTCGCGTTTACGCCGATCGCCTCGCCGAGCTCGACGCCGAGGATGGCTCCTTCCTTCAGCCGGGAGGAGGCCTCGGTCCAGTCCCTCGCGCCGGCGAAGCCGCGCGCGACTTCGTTCGAGGCTTCGAGGAAGCTCCTCGCCGCCCGGGGGTCCCGCTTTCTCCACTCCATATAGCGCCCGACGGCGCGCGGCGTTCCGACGGGAGCCGCTCCCCGGAGGATGGAGAAGGGACGCATCCAGGGAAGTACGAGACGCTCGAAGCTCGGCCTCTCTCCGCCGGTGAAGAGGCCGTAGCCCCCGAAGAGCGAGGCTGCGACGTCGTAGCCGCTACCTATCCCGCCTTGGTGCGAGCGGTGACCCGCGAGAGCGGCGCGGAAGGTCGAGTCCTCGAGCGCGCGATCGGCGAGGCCCGCGCGTCGCAGGAGGGCCAGAGCCGTGCCCACGGATACGGCCGCGCTCGATCCGAGGCCGAGCTTCGCTCCGTCGGGGCCGAAGAAGGCGGACGAATCGACGCGAAGGAGCGAGGAGGGCGCCTTTCCTTGGATGCCCCGGGCCTCGAGCTCGCTCTCTACGGCGGCGACGATTGCGCTCAAGAGGCTCGGAGAGCCGAGATCCGGGCCCCGCCACGTATCCCGGACTCCGCCTCTCTCGCCGACGATCGTCAGTTCTTCGGCCGGCTCGATGCCAACGACGACCCGCCTCTCCACCGCGACCGCGATGCCGACGCCTCCCTCCTCCAGGACCGCGTACTCGCCGAGGAGGAGGAGATTGCCCGGCACCGTCAGGAGGGCGGAGCCGACCGCCGCGGCATTCATCGCCCGGGGCTCCGGACCAGGTCCGCGGGAGCGTCGGGCGCGACCTCGACTTCGGGAGCCGCGCCGACGCGGCTCTCGATGACCGAGACGGCCGCCCGCGCGGAGCGGATGCGATCGGCGATCAGCGGCGCGTCGGCCGCGCGGCAGAGCATCTTCACCTGCGGTCCCGCGTCCATGGTCTCCCATACGGCGATGCCCTCGCGGCGCATCTCCTCGCATTCGCGGATGATCGCGATGCTCGCGGGCAGCCAGTAGATCAGGGGCGGGTCGCAGCCGAGCATGGCGCCGAACATCCTGAGGTAGCTTCGTCTCATGGCGGCGCCGAGTCCCTCCAGATCGCGCCGCTCGACCGCCTCGACGGCTCCCTCGAGCTCGACTCCGGCGCCCCTGACCCAGCTGCGGTAGAAGACCGAGGTCGAACGGCTGCGCTCCATGCCCTCGCGAGACGGGACGGCCTTCTCTTCGTGCGAGACCAGGGCGACGAGGACGCGGAGATCGGGCCAGTGGTCCTCGTCGAAGAGGGGCTTCGCCTCCCGAGATCCGGCGGGGAGGAGGCAAAAGCCGCCGAAGACCGCCCGCGCGGCGGAGACCGAGCCGATGCGCGCGAGAGCGGAAACTTCGGCCGGCGTGAGGCGGTCCTTCGCGCTCCGGCGCGAGCGCCGGCGGAAGCCGGGCTCGGCCTCGAGGAGGGCCTCTCCCGCCCGGACGCTGGCGTGGGCGAGGGCGGCGAAACCCGAGGACGAACTCGCCAGCCCGGAGGAGCCCGGGAAATCGTTGCGACTCCTGGCCTTGAATCTGAGCTCGGCCCGAAGAGCGTGGCGCACAGCGTCGAAGAAGTCGGCGTACCGCGCTCCGGGCTGCTTCGTCTCGGCAACGCTCACCTCGTCCGCCCCCTCGAAGGAGGCCTCGACGATGGTCCTGGTCCTCAAGGCGCCGAGGGAGAGGGCGAGACTCGGAGTGGCCGGCAGGTTGCGCCCCCTGGCCGTCTTGCCCCAATACTTGAGGAGGGCGAGGGAGGGGGAGGCCGTGCAGACGAAGGCCGCCCGGCCGAAAGACGGTCCTTCTCTCATCCTCCTCTCTCGCGCTTCCGGGCGTGGAGTTTCATGTGCCCGGCCTGGATGCCCTCGGTCACGAGGGCGAAGAGGGCGGCGAAGTTCTGGGCCAGGCCGAGGGCCGCGGCGATCCTGGACAGGGTGCGCCCGTCGGGCTCGCGCAGCATCCGTAAGGCGAGGGCTGTCGTCGGATGGACGCCGACGGAGCCGCCCACCGCGCCGAGCGCGAGGGGAAGCTCGATCGTCCCCTCCAGAGCCTCGCCGACCCTCCGGAAGCTCGTGACGCCGCGGTATCGTCCGTCCCGGGCGGCCCAGAAGTGGACGCCCGCCTCGAGGGCCCGGAAATCGTTGCCCGTGGCCAGGGCGAGGGCGGAGATGCCGTTCATAACTCCCTTGTTGTGGGTGACAGCCCGGGTCGGATCGGTATCGGCGGCTCGGGAGGCGAGCTCGATGCGCCGGGCGACCTCCTCTCCCGAGAAGCCGCCACGGGCGAGCCGACGGGCGGCGATCTCGAAGCGCGCCCCGGCCCGGCGCTCGCCCGCGTCGTTCGTGAGGATGCACATCAGGCGCCTGCCGCCGCTCATCGCCTCGAGCTTTCCCGCCGCGCGCTCCGCCGCGAAGTTGAGGACGTTGGCGCCCATCGCGTCCCTCACGTCTATGCGGAGAGAGACGCGCACGAGTCCGGTCTCCGGGTTCCGGACCGCCTCGAGGCTTCGGTAGCCTCCGCCGCGGCGGCGCATCGAATCGAGGACGAGATCGAGATCGGCCCTGATCTCGCCTTCGCGGAGCTCGATCTCGCGCTCGCGGCCGGGGGGGACTCCCTCGAGGAAGACCTGGGCGGTCATGATCGGCTCCGTCGCCCAGGTGGAGATTCCGCCTCCGGCCCGGAGAAGCCGCGCCGCGAAGGTGGCGGCGGCGAGCACCGAGGGCTCCTCGACGGCCATGGGGATGTCGTAGGACCGATCGTCGATGAGGAAGCCGGCGGCGACCCCGAGCGGGACCGGCAGATAGCCCACCGCCGATTCGACCATGGCGTCGGCGAGGCTCGCCCCGTCTCCATTGTCGACTCCGGGCTGGAGACCCATCTCCCCGTACGCTTTCTTGAGGGCCGCGCGGCGGGCCGAGATGTCGAGCTTGCGGAAATCGGGGGGAAGGGCGTTTTCGGCGGGTAAGGTCATGTCCGGCCCTCCACCGCGGAGCGGAAATGGTTTCCCGCCGGGGCGAAATGGCTTTCGGCGAGTAGCAGCTCCTCGGCGGAGGCCGCCAGGGCCGGATCGATCCGCAGGGGAGCCGCGCGTAGCGCGGGCAGATCCGCGCTGCCGGTCATGGTCATCGCCGCCCTCAGCGAGAATTCCAGGCTCCGAACGAGACGAAGCGCGCCCTCGGCGCCCCCCTCGTGCGCCGCTCGCGCGAAGGGAAGGGCGAGACCGCCAAGATCGGCGCCCAGGGCGAGGGCCTTGGCTATGTCCAGGCCCGTGCGAAGCCCGCCCGAGGCTATGATCCGCGAGCCCCGCCGGGCTTCCCCGGGGACTAGCCTCCTCATGTCGCCGTCGCGACGCTTCGAGAGGGCGAGGAGGACGAGGGCCGTTGGCAGCCCCCAGGCCTCGAACTCGCGGGCGACCGCGGACTCCTCTTCGGGAAGGCGGTAGGACTCGACGAGGACCCAGTTCGTGCCGCCCGCCGCGGCGATGTCCACGTAGGAGACTCCGAGGTCCAGCAGGGACTCCGCGTCGGCCGGGCCTATCCCGAAGCCGGTTTCCTTGACGATAATGGGCAGCGGAGAGGCCTCGCAGAGCCCGGCGATAGCCTCCCGGAGACCTCGGAAATCACGATCCCCCTCCGGCTGGAAGAGCTCCTGGCCCGCGTTGAGGTGCACCGCGAGGGCCTGGACCTCGAGACGCCTCAAGGTCTCGATGACGCGGGCGGGACCGAGCTCGCGCAGCTGCACGGCGCCGAGGTTCGCGATCACGGGGACGTCGGGGGCCAGGGCCTTCATCCTGAATTGGTCGAGGAGCTCGGGCTCCCGGAAGAGGATCCGGATCGATCCGGTCCCGACCGGGATGCGCGCGGCCTGGGCCGCCTCGGCGAGGGCGCGGTTCACCGGAGCGCTTCCCTCCGAGCCGCCGGTCATGCAGGAGATCAGCAGGGGCAGGGCGATGCGATGGCCGAGGAAGTCGAGCGAGGTGTCCAGGGAGCGGGCATCCAGCTCGGGCAGAGCCCGGTGGACGAAGCTCACGCCGTCCAGACGGCCCCTGCGGCTCTCGATCGAGTAGCTCTCCGGCTCGACGCAGATCTGCAGGTGCCTCGCCTTCCTGCGGGAAATTCCGCTATCGAAACCCGTACTCACGGTAGCCGTCCTCCCTGATCCCGGCGAGATAGAAGGACTCGGGCGGAGGGTCGGAAAGCTCGTCCGGGGAAGGCGATCGGGCGCCCTGCTTCGGGCGATCGACCCAGTCGGCGTACTCCGCCCAGGCCGTCCGTCGAGCGTCTCTCCACACCGCGTCGGACTTCCATCGGGCGAGGACGGCCGGAGCCTTCTCGGCGACCTTCGCGGAGATCACGGCCATGGTGTTGCCCGAGCCGTAGGACGCCAGGAGTATCCGCTTGCCGACTATCCGGTCCCCGATCAGCCTGAATTGGGCGTCGAGGAGGAAGGCCAGCGACATGAAGATGGAGGCGGTGTAGGTGTTGCCGATATCCGCGATCGGATCGATGCCGGCCTGGAGGCTCTTGGCCGAGAGCACGGCGTCGGCCTCCTCCTCCCGCAGGCGGAGCCGCTTCGCGAGGAGCTTCCTCATGGCCTTCAGGGCCATGTTCCTGAAGGGGACGTGGAGGACGAAGTAGTCGGTGGCCTCGATGACGGCCTCGGGGCTCTGCCCGCGGCGATCGCAATGGTCCATGAAGGCGAGATCGAGACTCTCGTTGTAGCATTGGATCGAATAGCCGCCGCGGACTTTCGCGACCGCCGAGCCGAGGGGGCGGAAGAAGTCGTCCACGTCCTCGGACGCGAATCCCATGTCCGAGAGATCGAGCTCGACGAGGGCGGGATCGTTCTCGATGAGAAGGGCGGCGGCGCCCGCTCCCTGGGTGATCTCGGCCGTCGTCGAGCTCTCGTAGCGGGCGATGTCCGAGCACAGGACGAGGCCGGTTTCGGCCGGGCGGTTGCTCGAGGACAGGAGGGCCGCCACTCCAATCGCCCCGAGGGCGCCTCCGGCGCAGGCCTGCTGGACCTGAAAGGTCGAGATCGTCCTCGGCACCGCGACGCCCGCCCTCTGGAGCATGCCCTCCACGTAGGCCGCCACGGCCTTGGAATGATCGACCCCGGTCTCGGTGCCGACGACGAGATAGCGGAGGCGCGAGGGGTCCATCCCGGGATTTTGCCGCAACAGGCCGATAGCCGATTGGGCCGCGAGGGTCGTAGTGTCCTCCCAGGGCTCCGGGTACCGCATCTTCCTTTGTCCCGTCGTCTCCCAGGCGCGCCTCATGTGCTTCTCGATCTCGGGCTCGCGCCTGCTCCGCTCGTCGACGATCGTCTCGATCTCAATTTCGGGTCTGGGGACGTATAGGCCGATGTCGCCGATTCCGACGGACTGATGTGCCATTACTTATAGTCCTCCATATTAATAATACTATATATTGAGAATAACAAAGGGCGCAAGGATACGTAACAGGACTCGGATCGGGTATATCCATGCCTACGTACGATTCGGATGCTCGGCGCGGATGGCGCGGAACATCCCGAAGCGGCAGAGCCCGGCGCCGAAGGCTAGTCTCATCAGCAGGAAAGTCGGGACTTCCCGCATGGATTTCACGAAGCCCGGCAGACCGAAGCGCCGCAAGCCCTCCGGCCGGAGAACGCCTTGCCATATGGAGTCCATCCAGGAGGGGAGGGTCTCCTCCGTCCAGTCGCCCGTAATGACGCTTCCTTGGGTCAGCCCGGTCGCTTCCAACAGCTCGGAGAAGCCCTCGACGCTGGCGAAGGCGGGGTGCGACCATTGGTCGAGCAGCTGCCGCATGACGGTTTTCTCCCAGAAATTGAGGGGGATCCGGCGATCGTCCCTTTGGTTCCAATCGGCGACCACCAGCGCGCCTCCGGGCCTCAGCACACGCAGGAGCTCTTTCGCGAAGACCGCCTTGTCCGGCATGTGAGGTCCTGCCTCGATCGACCAGACCACGTCGAAGCTGGCGTCCGGGAAGGACAAGGCCATCGCGTCGTCGATCCGGAAGCTCACCGGGAGATCCGGCGGAGTCAGCTCGCGGGCGCGCCTGACCTGGTTGGGGCTTATGGTGACCCCCGTGACCTCGAATCCGTAATCCCGCGCCAGGATGCGGCTCGCGCCGCCTATGCCGCAGCCCACGTCCAGGACCCTCGTTCCGGGAGGGAGGCGATCGAGTCGGCCCCAGCGCGCCATCTCGCCCACGAAGTCTTCCTTCGCCTCGAGAAAATCCTTGCGCCGCGGGGGAGAGCCGTAATGACCCAGATGGATGTGCTCGCCCCAATAGAACTCCAGGATCCCGTCCTCGGTCCATCTATCGTAGGAGTCGACGACGGAGGCCGACGATCGATACGGACGAGGCCTAGCCAGATAGAGGACGACGCCGACCGCGAAGAGCGCGAGGATGGAGCCGAGGACGAGGAGCAAGATCGCCACGACGGCGATCATGGCTTGCCGTGCCGGGATCTGTCAAACAGGGGAAGCCGACGAGTCTGGCGCGAAAGACGAAGGCGCCCCTGCCAGGGGAGGTACCCGATGGCAATCGCGATTGCGCAGCCGACGAGGGTCGCGATCAGCCTGTCGCCGACGACCGCCCAAGACGGCGCGCGCCCGAAGTCCATGAGCAGGATTATCGCCGGGGTGTGGACCATCGCGTAGGCCACGTAGCTCGCCTCGCGGAGGATCGGTCGCGCCGCCGCGAGCGCGATGAGCGTCGCGATCACGGCCCACGCGGGCGGGGCGAAGATGAGGAGGGGGCAGACGAGGAGGACGCCGAGGGCCGTGCCCGCCGCGCGCTGGAGAGCGCGGCGCCGCGAGTCTCGAAGATCGCGCTGCACCACGATCGCCACGGTGAGTCCCACCCAGTAGCCGTGGTGGAGGGGCCGCAGCGATTCGAAGGCTTGGGCGGCGAAGAGGCAGACGAGGATTCGAAGCGGGTACTGCCAACCTGATAGATGGGCGAGCGCGCCGAGCCATCGGCGCAGCAATCGCCGCGCGCCTGGACCGCTCGGGCGGGCGGCATCGTCCGCTGCAGGGGGGAGAGGAAATGGATGGAGCGCACGAAACAGGGAGCCCAAACCGAGCGAGAGGCAGGCGGTCCAGGTCGCCCCAAGGAGGAAGAGCAGCGCTGCGCCGAGAGGATGGATCCCTCGAGCGCCGAGACCGGTCGCGATGATGGTGTACAGGCCGAAGAGCACGGCTGCCCGGGCCAGCGGTCTGCTGAGGCTTCCGAGAAGCCCGGCGGCGGCGATGGTCAAGGGAATGCCGAACGCGAGCCACGGCGCGTGCCCGGCCATCGCCGAACCCGTGAGGATCGCGGCCGTGCCGGCGGCGATAGCACGGAGGAGGGAGAGAGCCTCCCCGCGCATCCCATGATCCCCGGCGCTCCTGGTCAGCGCGAAGCTGCCGAGAGCCGCGACCATCCATATTCCGGCATGGCCGCTCAAGACTCCGACCGCGATGGGCCCGCCGAGACCCAGTATCGCGACGCCGGCCCGCAAAAGTCCTTCAGTGCCCATCGCTTTTCTCCGGCGAGTCCTGCGCGAGGACGGAGCCTTCGAGTGCCGCGGCTAGCTCATCCATCAAACCGGCGGACAGCCGGAGCAGTTCCTGCTCCGCGGGCGTCAGCACCTCGGCGATGGTCCGCGCGAGAGACTCGCGCTGCTTCCCGATCGTCTCGGTCAGCAAGCGAAGCCCGGCTTCGTTGATTTTGAGGGGGCTCCGACGACGATCCTCCATGCTGGGTAGGCGATCGATCAAGGAACGGCCTTCCAGATCGTCCACGAGACGGGTCAAGGACTGGGGCTGGACGCGGAGATAGGCGGCAAGATCGGCAGCTGTCGCCGGGCCTTCGCGATGCAGGAAGCCCAGGACGCCGAGCTTCGAAGCGCTCAGCCTTTCCGTCGAGAAGCTGGCTCTTAGGACTCTGGTCAGTCGAGATGCGCTTTGATGCAGGGTGACGGCCGTATCCAGGGCACCTTCCGATTTCTTGTTCTCTGTTTTCATAATAGTAAGACTAGCTTGTTATAAATATGCTGTCAATCAATGCGGCTCAGGAATTATGAACAAAATACCCTAAAAATCACAGTATTCCCAGGATCAGAAGAAATTATTAATAAGCCAAGCTTATTTATTGACGCCCGCTTCTATCCGGCGCTCTGACTACCGCCTAATATGCGCTCGCGTCTCCCATACCGCCGTCCACGATCGCGGGCCCGGAACTCGTCCCAACAAGCTCTGCGCCGGCTTCGAAAAGCGCATCCATTTTCGCGAGACTGTTCACCTTGCCCGATACTTTGACGCGGCAGGGACCGGCGACATTCGCCTTGAGAATGACGACATCCTCGACGGTGGCCGCCGAACCTCCTTTGCCCCAACCGCTCGAGTTCTTGACCCAATCGACGCCCGCTCGCGATGCCAATTGGGTCGCCTTGGCCTTCATGGCAGCAGCCGGGAAATAGCCGAACTCCAGCATGGCCTTGACCACAAGCCCTTCCCGATGAGCGGCCGCGCTGACGGTTTCGATCTCGCGGAAATACTCCTCATCCATCCCGCTCAGGAGAAAGGCGGGATTCGGAGGAAAGTCGAATTCATCCGCCCCTTCCTTCGCGAGAATCCGAAGTACGGCGACTTTCATCTCGGCTGTATCGGTCGCTTGCGGAAAATTCACCGTAGTAGCGATCCTCACGCCGCTTCCCGCGAGGCTCTGTTTGGCCAGACGGACCCAGCAAGGCGAGATCATCGCCGCCTGGAATCCGTATTCTACGCAGCTGCGCAAATGCTCTTTGATCCCCGCCAGGTCGAGGTCCGGGTTCACGTTGGTGAATTGGATATGTTTCGCGATCCGGTCTTTGGTCCATTTCTCGATCATCTCCGAACTCCTTGGAACGTAATCGTTATACGTAAACGTTATCTTAAATAGTATATTGATTTCTCGAAAAAGCGAAGCGGAAATAGTAAAATCTATGAGTTCATAAATATATTCATGTATTATATACATTTATATATTTAACAAATCATTTGACAATACACGAAAACCGGGTATATCCTGGCTTCGGGCAGAGTAAACGTTTTAGTTATACGTTGACGATGAAGGTGCAATGAAGCAGTCGATAACGATCAAGGACATTGCGAAGCTTTGCGAAGTCTCCATCGCGACGGTTTCCCGGGTCATAAACGACAAGCCCGAGGGCGTCAGCGAGAAGACCATACTCAGAATCCGCAAGGTCATCGCGGATATGGATTATCACCCCAACAGCGTCGCGCGGAGCATGGTGACCAAGCGATCGCACACAATCGGCCTGGTGATTCCCGATGTCAGGAACCCTTTCTTCTCCGAGCTCGCCCGCGGAGTCGAGGACGTCTGCAACGACAATTCCTATGGATGCTTCCTTTGCAACACCGACGGGAGCGTGGAGAAGGAGAACGAGTACATCCGGCTCCTCCGCGGACGGGTGGCGGACGGAGTCCTCTTCACGACCCAGAACGACCAGGAGTTCAATGAGGCCTTTCTCGACTTCCAGAGAAGGAAATATCCGTTCTGCTTCATCGAGCGCTATGTCGACGAGATGCCGACCGTGCCCGGAGTCTATTTCGACAATCGGAAGGGGGCGGAGGATCTCGCCGATTTCATCATCGCGAAGGGGCATCGCAGGATCGCCTTCATCTCGGGCCCCTTGGTCACCCACAACGCTCGTCTCAGGAAGGAAGGATTCCTCGGGGCCATGCGGCGTCACGGCCTCGTTCCCGATGAAAGTCTCATTATCGAGGGGAACTACAAATTCAATGGAGGCTACGAGGCCGCGCTGCGGCTGCTTTCCACGGGCGCGCCCGATTTTACCGCGATTCTCGCATCCAACGATCTGATGGCGCTCGGCGCCTACCAATGCCTCGAGGAACGCGGCTATTCCGTGCCGGCGAGGATATCGATCGCGGGTTTCGACAACATCATCTATCCGCCCGTGCTTCGTCCGATGATCACCACCATCGAGATACCGGCCTACGAGCTGGGGAAAAGCGCCACCGAGATGCTCTTCACCCTCATGAAGGGGGAGGAGCTCGAGAATCCGAGGCGCATTTTCGAGCCGGTGCTGCGCGACAAGGGCAGCGTGGCGGAAATTCAAAAGACGCGAGAAGGCTGAGCGAGCCGCCCCCACGCTATGGGGTTTTTCGGTGGATCACTGCGCCCGCGCGGCGGGACAAGGGGAAGGGAATGACGATGAAGGTCGGGAATAGACGATATTTCGCGTGGATGTCCGCAAGGAAGGAGACCGGCATCTTCCTCGCGATGCTCGCGATTTTCACGCTCTTCTCGATCCTGTCCCCCTACTTCTTCAAGCTCGAGAACCTCATCAACGTCCTGCGGCAGGTCTCGCTGCTGGGCATTATCGCGATGGGGATGAGTCTGGTCATCGTCTGCGGCGAGATCGACCTCTCGGTCGGATCGCTGTACGGGGCCTCCGCCATCCTGACGGGCGTCATGCTGGTGAACGGAGTCCCGCTCTGGCTGGCGATCGCCCTCGGCCTCGCGACGGGGACCCTCTTCGGTCTGGTCAACGGCTTTCTCATCACCTTCGGCCGCATCCCCGCGCTCATCGTGACCCTCGGGATGATGAACATAGCCAGAGGACTCGCGCTCATCATCAGCAACGGGCGGGTCGTGAACCTCTCGTCCCGAACGGTGAGCGACCCCAATCTCGGATTCTTCCTCTTCCTCGGGCAGGGCAAGATCCTTACGGTCCCCGTCATGTGCCTGTTCTTCATCGCGGCCTCGATCGCGGTCTACGTCCTCTTCGGAAGGACCATCCTCGGATTCAGGATGAAGGCCGTCGGGGGGAGCCGCAACGCCGCGAGGGCGAGCGGCATCAACGAGCGCCTGATAAAGATCGCGGCCTTCGGCATCCTCGGCTTCCTCTCCGCCGTGGCGGGACTGCTGAACATCTCCTTCCTCGGCAACGTCCAGGGCACGACGGGCCAGGGCATGGAGCTGAACGCCATAGCGGCCGTCATCATCGGCGGCACCTCGCTCTCGGGGGGCGAGGGGACGATCGTCGGGACCCTTATCGGGGTCCTCATCATGGGCATCCTTAACAACGGGATAATCCTGCTCGGCGTCTCCCCCTTCCTGCAAATGACGATCATCGGCGTCGTGATAATCGTAGCCGTGGCCCTCGACATCTGGACGAGGAAGGGGAGCCGAAATTGAGCGCGATCGTCGAGTTCCTGGAAATCGAGAAACGATTCCCGGGCGTGAAGGCTCTGGACAAGGTCAGTCTCTCGATCGAGCAAGGGGAGATTCACGCGATCGTCGGCGAGAACGGGGCCGGCAAGTCCACGCTCATGAACATCCTCGGCGGGCAGTACCATCCGGACTCGGGCGAGATCCGCTACAAGGGCAGGGCCGTCCGCCTCCACAGCCAGTTCGAGGCCCTGCGCCTCGGGATCGGCGTCGTCTATCAGGAAGTGCGGCTCTGCCCCAACCTGACCGTGACGGAAAACCTCTTCCTCGGCCGCGAGAAGGAGGTCGGGAAGGGCAGGGTCGATTGGGCCGGCATGCGGGGCCGCACCGTCGAGATGCTGGCGGGGCTCGGATCGAGCATAGCTCCGGACAGCCGCGTCTCGGACCTGAGCATAGCGAACCAGCAGATAGTTGAAATCGCCCGGGCCCTGAGTCTCGAGGCCGAGGTCGTGATCATGGACGAGCCGACCTCGGCCCTCACCCTGAAGGAGACGGAGGGTCTCTTCGAGAACATTCGGAGATTGCGGGCGAAGGGCGTGACGGTCATCTACATCTCCCATCGCCTGGAGGAAGTCTTCGCCCTCTCCGACAGGATATCCGTGCTCCGGGACGGGAGGTTCTTCGGGACCTACGAGCGGGGGAAGATAGACCAGAAGGGGGTGATCGAGCTCATCGCGGGAAAGGAACTCGGGAGCCCGACGGGCGCGCCGCGGTCGTCTGCCGCTGCCGCGGGAAGGAAGCCGGCCCTCGAAGTATCCCGGCTGACCAGGCCCGGCTGCTTCGCCGATGTCTCGCTCGAGCTGTACGAGGGCGAGATCCTGGGAGTCTATGGTCTCCAGGGCTCGGGCAGGACGGAAGTGCTCGAGACGATCTTCGGCCTCGCCCCCGCCTGGAGCGGTTCCATCCGCGCCTTCGGCGAGCCCGTCCGAAACCGGAGCCCCGCCGAGGCGATCCGCAACGGATTCGCGATGATCCCCGAGAACCGGCGCGATGCCGGAATATTCCCCGAGATGGAAATCCTCGAGAACATCAACACGGCGAACCCCCGCGAGATGAGCGGCTTCGCGGGGCTTCTGCGCAGAGGCTTCATGTCCCGGCTCGCCGAAGAGTCGATACGGTCGATGGACATCAAGACGGATACGCCGCGGAGGAAGGTCCGGAATTTGAGCGGAGGCAATCAGCAGAAGGTCGTCATCTCCAAATGGCTCGCCGCTCATCCGAGAATCCTCCTCGTCGACGAGCTGACCCGCGGGATAGACGTCGGCGCGAAGGAGGAGATCTACAGGATCCTCAAAAGGCTGCGGGACGCGGGACTCTCGATCCTGATGGTCTCGTCGGAGCTCGCCGAGGTCGTGTCGGAGAGCGATCGCATCCTGATCATGAAAAACGGTTCCCTCGTCGCCCAACTCTCGGGAGAGGAGAGAACGAGGGAACAGGTGATCAAATACGCCCTCTGATGATATTGGCGTATCACTGAGGGGAAAGGAGTTTTTACCTGACGGCGAAGCCGTCCCAAACGTCGAAAATTATACAGGAGTCGAACATGAAGAACAAGAGCCTTCGATTCGCGCTCGTTCTCGCCGCCCTCGGCGGCGCGGTCTTCGCCGCGCCCGCCCCGAAGGACATCACCATCACGGTCGTGTATCACGACACGGGTATCGAATTCGGGCAGGTCATCAAGGCGGGCGCTCTCGCCGCCGGCAAAGAGCTCGGAATCAAAGTGGAATTCGTCGGCCCCATCGGCATAAAGGTCGACGAGGAAGTCGCCTTCGTGGAGAACGCGATCACGAAACAGGTATCCGGACTCGCGGTCTCGAACGTCAACGGCGAAGCCCTCAATCCGGTCATCGACAAGGCCATGGCCGCCGGCATACCCGTCGTCACCTTCAACAGCGAGGCCGCGGGCTCCCAGCGGCTCGGCTTCTTCGGTCAGGACCTCGTCCAGTCGGGCAAGGTCGCCGGGGACATCCTCAAGGAGTACATGGGGGCCAAGGGCAAGATCCTCATCATCACCGGCGAGGCCGCGGCCTCCTGGTCCCAGGACAGGGAGAACGGCGCGCGCGCGAGCATCGCCAAATACCCGGGCATCAAGATCGTCAACACGATCTCGACGGGCTGGGAGGAGCAGGCCCAGTACGCGGCGATAGAGAACGCCATCCGGGCCAATCCCGACCTCACGGGAATCGTGTCCCTGGACGCCGCGACCACGCCCGCCACGGGCAGGGCCCTGGTGCGCCTGGGCAAGATCGGCAAGATCAAGCACGTGGGCTTCGACCTGATCCCCGAGACCCTCGACAACATCAAGGCCGGAGCCACAAACGCCTCGCTCAGCCAAAATCCCTACATGCAGGGATACCTGCCCGTAAAGGCCCTCTACGATCTCATCATGACGAAGAAGCCGATCAAGGGCGTCGATACCGGAATCCTCCGAGTCGACCAGAAGAACATCGACGAGTACCTCCAGAAGCTCAAGAATCACGAACCCATCGGTTGACGAGTACGCGGAGCCGTTCCCGAAAATGCTCGGAGGGAATGGCTCCGCAATGAGGAAGGATAGATGAGGAACGGAAAAGCGCGGATAGCCGTGGTAGGCAGCTATGCCGTCGGGATGACCATGTCCTGCTCCCGTTTCCCCGGCGCGGGAGAGACCGTGACGGGGAGGAGCTTCAAGCTCCTTCACGGGGGCAAGGGATCGAACCAGGCGATAGCCGCGGCGAGGTTGGGAGGAGAATCCATTCTCGGAGCCGCTCTCGGAGCGGATAGCTTCGGGGACGATGCCCTCGCCATGCTGCGCGCCGAGGGGGTGGACGCCGAGTACATAGCGAAGAAGCCCGGAGCGTCGACCGGCGTGGGGATCGTCCTCGTCTCGGATCAGGGCGACAACGAGATCGTCATCGACCTCGGCGCGAACGAGAGCCTATCGATCGCGGACGTCGACCGCATGGCCGGGGCTATCGCAAGAAGCGACCTCCTCCTCGTGCAGCTCGAGGCCAATCTCGGGGCCGTCTCGAGGGCAGTGGATATCGCCCACGGAAACGGCGTCCCCATCGTCCTGAATCCCGCTCCCTGCCGCAGTATCTCGGAGGACACGATACGGAAATCGACCTATCTCACGCCGAACGAAACCGAGGCCGCGATCCTGCTGGGGCTGGGGGTTGAGGAGAGCCAGGACGGGAAAAGGCTCGCCGGCTTGCTGCACGAGAGATACGGGACTTCCGTGATCGTCACCCTGGGCGAGCGTGGCGCCTACGCCAGGACCTCGAGCGTCGATACCCTGATCCCCGCCTTTCGTGCGAAGGCTGTCGATACCACGGGCGCGGGGGATACTTTCAGCGCGGCCCTGGCGGTGGCCCTCGGGGAAGGCAAGGGGGTCGTCGAAGCGATCGTTTTCGCGAACATGGCAGCGGGCATGTCGGTCGAGATCGAGGGCGTCGTCCCGTCGATCCCGTACAGGGCCGATGTGGATTCGAGGCTCGCGGCCTCGGTCAGGAGTCGAACATGAAGAAGAGCAGGATTCTGAACAAGTACTTGAACGAAGCGATAGCCAGTCTCGGCCACACCGAGTACATAATCATCGCGGACGCGGGCTTTCCCATACCCGACGAGTCCAAGCGGATCGATCTGGCGATCGAGAAGGACAAGCCGGGGATCCTCGAGATCCTCGACCTGGTCATGAGCGACCTCGTATACGAGGAATGCATCGTCGCGGAAGAGCAGAAGGCCTTCAATCCTCCCCTCTTCGAGAAAATCGGCGCCCTCTGCGACCGTTGCGCGGTCACGACCCTGCCGCACGCGGATCTGATCGCGACCATGCCCCTGAAGGCGAAATACATCGTGAGGACGGGCGCCTTCGAGCCATGGGGCAATGTGGTGCTCCGCTCGGGCGTCGACGCTCGCCTGTGGTTCCAGAAGCCGGGGACGATCGTTCCCGATTATTACGAATCCCGCGCGGAGTACGGCAAGCATGAATGAATCGAGCTCCAAGGAGCGCGTTCGCGCGGCCCTCTCCCACGTCGCGCCCGACAGGACGCCCGTCGATTTCCTCGCGGTTCCCGAGGTCTGGAAAATGCTCGTGGAGTCGATGGGGCTGGAGCGCTTCGAGCCGGGCGACGACATGCTCTTCGATCCGAGCTGGGAAGCCGTTCTGAGGAACCTGGAGGTCGACTGCAGGGTGATTTCCTACGATCAGTTCTGCTCGCCTCCGGGATCCGCCTTCGGCCCGGACGGGCGGGTCGAGTGGTGGAATGTCCAGAGCCGATCGACGCCCGCGCGGATGTGGCGCTGGAAGACGAAGGACGGCACGGCCTTCGACATCTTCGGCAGGCGCTTTCGAGAGCAGTCGAACGCGTCGGGAAGCTACGAGGAGAACCTCCCCGTCCTCGCCTCGGCCGAAACTCTCGACGACGTCAAGGCCCATCCCTGGCCGGAGCCCGATTGGTGGGATTTCGGCCCGGCGGCCGACCTCGTCCGGGACATGAACGAGGGAGCGGAGCGTCATATACGGTATCGTATGGGCTCGATTTTCGAGCTGGCATGGCAACTGCGCGGGATGGACAATTTCATGGTCGACATGGCCCTCGAATCCCCCATTCCCCGCTATATGATGGAGAGGATCACCGATATCGTCGCCGAGACGACGGACAGGCTGTTGGAGGCGTCCGGCGAGGGCGTCGACATGCTGTACTTCTACGATGACGTCGCCGCGAACTCGAGTCTCCTCATATCCCGGGAGATGTGGGCGAACTACATCCGGCCTTGCCATCAGAGGCTCATAGAGGTGGCCAAGCGCCGCGGCAAGAAGGTCATGTACCATTCCGATGGCGCCCTCAGGCCCCTCATAGAGGAGCTCATCGAGATGGGGGTCGATGTGCTGAATCCCATACAGCCCGGCGTCGCGGGGATGGAGCCGGAAGGCTTGAAGCATGACTTCGGCGATCGGCTCTGCTTCCATGGCGGCCTCGATATTGTCGGACTCCTCCCGAAGGGAAGCCCCGGAGAGGTGGAAGCCGAAGCGCGCCGCCTCATCGGCGGGCTGGGGAGGGACGGCGGATACATAATGGCCAGTTCCCACCATATACAGGCGGACACTCCCCTGGCCAACATCATGGCCTTGTACGACCTCTCGCTCCGGTGAAGACGGCGCCCGCGCTCCCGATCCCCCGGCCCGGGCGCGGAAGTTAATCAATACCTAACAGGACCGCAACCTCCGCCACATCTCCGGATGGGACGATGAGGCGTGCAAACACCGCCGAACGAGTCGATTTTTCGGATGGCCGTCAGGCCCAAGTACCGGGAGACCATGATCTTGGGCCTCGTCAACCAGTTCTATTGCGTCTCCGAAGGTCTCAAGGTCCACGAACTGGCCGCCGAGCTCAAGAACGTCGGCGATATCTGGGCCGTGGCCGTGGTCGACGACAAGATGGAAGCTAAGGGCGTGATAGTCACGACCCAGTTCCAGAAGCGGATGAGCCTTCCCTTCGCGCACGACGTCCTGGGAAAGGAGCCCATCACTGAGCTCATGACGGCCACCAGGTCTTTCCCCTTCGACAGGAACGTATTCACCGTGTCGGAGGATCTGGCGGAAGAAGTGAGGAAATCCTCGAACCAGTACTACCTCGTCGAGGACTCCAAGGGCAAGTACTGCGGGATTTTCTCGACCAAGGACCTGCTGATCCACAGGTTCAACGCCCACATGCACGATATCGAGATGGCGGTGGCGATCCAGCAGGCAGTCGTGCCCAGCGAAATCGTGAGGACTTCCCGGTGGCTCGAGATATGCGCCTTCAGCAAGATGGCCAAAGGGGTCGGCGGGGACTTCCTCGCCATCGGGGAACCCAGGCCCGGCAGCTGGCTACTCTCGCTCTGCGACGTCTCGGGAAAAGGCATAGCGGCCAGTCTGGTGACCGCCGCCCTCGGAGGCATGTTCGCCCAATACGAGCCGGAGCGCGGCCTCGTGCCATTCATCTCGCAGGTCAACAAATTCATCCTCGATACATTCCGGATGGAGAAATACCTCACCGGCGTATTCATCGAGATCGACGAGGCGCGGAAGTCGGCCCTGCTCTGCGACATGGGGCACTCCTATGTCGGCATCCTCCGGGACGGGTCCTGTCTCAAAGAACCCTCGCCCAATCCCTTTCTCGGCTTCCTCCCGGCCCTGTCCGTGCAGAGCCGTTCGCTGGAGCTTCGCTCCGGCGACCTCCTCTTCGCGTACACGGACGGCTTCGTCGAGCAGGCGAACGTAGAAGGCCGGGAGTTCGGCGTCGAGGCCTTCGAAAGGCTGCTCGCGGACAACCGGGATAGACCCCTGAGCGAGCTGGCCAATTTCCTGCACGGGCAGTTGAAGGATTTCCGCGGCGACGCGCCCCGAAGCGACGACGAGGCCATCCTCCTCGTCCGGGTATCCTGATGCCGACCCAGGCGGGCCCGTCCATGGGCGCGAACGACGGCGACGACTGCCATCTCGAACTCGTGTTCAGCCGGCGCTGGAAGCACGTGGCCGTGGTCCGGGGCTTCGTCCAGAGCTATCTCGCCGTGCATCTTCCCGAGGATGGGCCGACCAATCCTGAAAGGGTGGCCATGGCCGTGAGCGAGCTCATGGAGAATGCCGTCAAGTACTCCACCGGCGCGGGGATCAAGGTAGCCGTCTCATTTTCGCATACTTCCATGCCGCTCCTCCGAGTCGTCGTGGAAAACCAAGCCGAGCGCGAGTCGATCCGCTCGGTCCGGGAACTCTTCGACCGTGTCATGGCCGGCGAGCCCCTGGAAACCTATCTGACGATGATGCGGGAAGCGGCCGCCAAGGGCCATGGCCAGAGCCAGCTCGGACTCATCCGGATCCGTTGCGAATCCGGGTGCCGCCTGTCGCTCGAGACTCCCGAGGACCTCGTCCGCTTCGTCCTGGATCTCTGAACAAGGAAGGTCGCGATGAACAAGCTCGGTATACCGTCGGTTCTCCACGAAAGAGTGTCTCTGGAGGTCGGGGATTCGGCACGCGGCATCGTCGTCTCGGTGGTCGGCGACATCGACATGGAGGATCCCAGCGTCCTCCTCGATCCATTCTTCCTGGAGCTGCACGAGAAGGCGCTCAGGCAAGGAGTTCGGGTGATCGAGGTCGACTTCCGGAAACTCCGCTTCCTGAACTCCAGCGGCATCAAGACCTTGGCGAAATGGGCCATGATGCTGGCGGGCACTCAGGAGGCCAAGCGCTATGCCATCCGAATGATCCACGACAAGGCGGTGGCGTGGCAGGCGACCAGCCTGCCGACTCTCTCCTTCCTGGTGCCGGGAGCCATTGTGCTCGAATGAAGGACGGCGGCGAGGAAAATCCGTCCTCGGTCCTCGAGTCCCTGGCGAGCCTGAACGGCTTCACTTCCCAGATTCACCAGATCGCCGAGAGCATCTCCGGCAGCGCCGACGAGGCCTTTCGGGAGGCCCAGGGCATTCAGGGACGCGTGGAGCAGATGGCCACGGCGGTGGAGCTGTCGAGGAAGGAGAATCTCCTCCTCCTGGAGGAGTCGTCGAAGATCCACGGCGTCCTGGAGCTGTTGCGGGAAATCTCCGAATCGACCCACGTCCTGGGAATCAACGCCGCGATCCTATCGGCCAGGGCCGGCACGGCCGGCAAGGCATTCGGCGTCCTGGCCAAGGAAATTCGCGGACTCGCGGATAGGTCCTCTCAATCCCTGGGCATCATCGAAGACATCGTCACGGGCCTCCGGCAGCGTATCGGGCGGGTGTCCGCCCGGATCGAGGAATCCGACGCGCTGATCCTCGGCCAAAAGCAGGGTCTTCTGTCCGTGGCGGGTCGCCTTCAAGGCACCGTGCTGGGCGTCAATGTCATCCATGCCGTTTCCGGGACCTCGGCCGACCTGACCTCGACGCTCCTCGACGAAATGCGCGGGGTCCCGCTCGGATCCCGGGATTCCGATCGGCTGGAAGGACCGCCGCCGGCCTAGTCTCCGTACGAGGCTCTCGCATGCTCGCGCGCCTCGCGGAGCGCGTCGCGGACCAGAGTCGGGATGATCGCATGGCGATATTCTCCGGATGCGCGCAAAGGATTCGAGCGCGGGTGACACTCCGCCTGCGCCATGGCCGCGGCCTGCCCGAAGGACTCGTCCTCCGGCGGTCGTCCGATCAGGAATTCCTCTACATCGCGCGCTCGGTACGGCAACGCGGCTACCGGCCCCAGGGCGAGCGTCGCCGCCTCGATCGTTCCGTCGCGAGACGCGAGCCGAAGCGTCGCCGCGCAATTCAGGATCGGCAGGGTGAGCGACGGCCGCCTCCCGCTGCGTTGCCACGCGCAGCCCCAGCCGGCTCGCGGCGCGGGGAACCGCAGATGCGAGACCATCTGGCGCGTCGAGTCGAGCGCGGAGGTCTTGGCCTCTCTGTACAAGGCCTCGACGGCGACCCAGCGCGCGCCGGTCGCGCCCGCGACGCGCGCCTGCGCGTCCAGCGCGACGGCGATTATCCCTCCGTCCGCCGCCGGCATCGCCTGCGCGATGTTGCCGAGCCAGGTGGCCATCGCCTGTATGGGCGCGGCGCCGACGGATTCGGCCGCCCGGACGAGCGCGCACACGCGCCCGCGGAGGAAGGCGGAATCGCGCAGCATGGCGAAGGTCACTGCCGCGCCGACCGTGATCCACTCGCTGCCGATCTCGATCCGGTCCAGCCCCGCGATGCGCGTGATGTCCACGAGGGTCAGCGCGTCGAGACCGCCGTCCCGCGCCCTCAGCATCAGATCGGTGCCGCCCGCGATGATGCGCGCTCGGCCGTCGTGCGCGGTCAGGATATCGACGGCATCCTCGACGGTAGCGGGAAAGAGGTAGTTCATCGCGCCTCGACCTTGGCGCGAATGGCCGCGAGCACGCGCTCGCCCGTCGCCGGCAGCCGGCGGACCCTGACGCCGATGGCGCGCGAGATCGCGTTGATCATCGCCGGAGCCGTCGCCACCATGGCCGCCTCGCCGAGGCCCTTGACGCCCAATGGGCCGTACAGGCTCGGCGTCTCGACCAGATGCACGCGGATCTCCGGGGTGGAGCGCATCGTCGGGATCATGTAGTTGCCGAAGCCGGTGCTGAGACCCGGCAGCAGCTCCTCCATCAGCACGCTGCCCATGCCCATCACGACGCTGCCCTCGATCTGCCCTTCCGCGTCGCGCCGGTTGACGACGCGGCCGACATCGTGCGCCGCGCTCACGGCCAGCACGCGCGTCAGTCCGGTTTCCAGGTCGACCTCCACCTGGGCGAGGTGGACGCCGGTCACGAACATCGGCAGGTAGGATTCCTCGCTCTCGTTGTCGGGGAACCGGGTCCGGAGATCCATCCTCCCCTCGACGCGGCGCGGGAGTCCGCGACTTTCCAGCTCTCGGGCGATCCGGGCGAGCGTGACGCCGCCGCGGTCGGAGGAGACGCTCTCATCGTCCATCGACAGCCCGCCCGACGGTCGATCGAGCAAATCCGCGGCGACCGCCAGGATGGTCCCCCGCAGGCGGCGCGCGGCGTCCGCGACGGCGCCGCCGACCCAATAAGTGCTGCGCGAGGCGCCGGTCACGTCGCCGTCGAGCGTGCAGGCGGTGTCCGCGTTCACTAGACGCAGCGCCGCGCGCGAGACACCGAGATGCTCCGCCGCGATTTGGGAAAAGACCGTCTCGATGCCCTGTCCATAATCCGAGCTCGACGCGTAGATCGTGATCCGGCCGTCCAATTCCAGTTCGACCTCGGCCCGACTCAAAGGTCGGCCGAACTTCCCGAACCGGTACCACATTCCGGCCAGACCGACGCCGCGCCGGAGATTGGGCGCGGCCTGGGCGTTGAAGGACGCGACGCTCTCGAGCGCGGCCCGATAATCCGGGATCATCGTCTTCAGCACTTTGGAGTAATCCAGGCTCTCGACGGAGGGATAACCCAGGGCGGTGGTCTCGCCTTCCTCGAGCGCGTTGAGCAGGCGGAGCTCGAGCGGGTCGATGCCGAGCCGCTCGCTCATTTCGTCGAGCGCGCATTCCATCGCGAAGGTGGCTTGCGGGGTGCCGAAGCCCCGAAATTGTCCGGCTTTGGGCCCGTTGCTGTAGATCGCGCGCGCGCGCGCCTCCACCGCCCGCCAGCGATAGGGCCCGACGCTCGCGATCACGGCGTAATTCGGCAGATAGCGCCCCGCCGAGTCGTACGCGCCTTTGTTGATGCTCGCCTCGAATCTCATCCCGAGGAGCCTGCCGTCGCGCTTCGCGCCGACGACGCAATGGCACTCGTAGGGATGGCGCTTGGGCGCGGCGGCCATCACCTCGGCCCGCGAGTAGGCCAGCTGCACCGGCGCCCGCAAATGAAAGGCCGCCAAGGCCGCGGCGGCGAGCAGCCAGATGTCCTGCTTGCCGCCGAAACTGCCGCCGATCGGCGGCGTGACGACGCGAATTCGCTCTTGCGGCAGATCGAGAATCCTGGAGAGGTGGGCGCGGTCCCAGTGCGGTTCGTGATTCGCGCCGATCACGGCGACCCGCCCGACTTCGTCTATATAGCCGACGACGGCCTCGCGCTCGATCGCCATGTGCGCCTGGAAGCTCGTGGCGTAATCCGATCGGACCACGACCTCCGCTTCGCGCCAGGCGCCTTCGCTGTCGCCGGTCCGAATCGAGTCCTCCGCGAGGAGATTCCCTCCGGCGTGGATTCGCGTCGCGTCCGGCTCGAGCGCGCGCGCTATCTCGGTGGTATGCGGCAGGAGGTCGTACTCGACGCGCACCGCCTGCGCGCCTCGCGCCGCCGCCTCGCGCGACGAGCCCAGGACCAGCGCGATCGGATCGCCGAGCATCCTCACCGAGTCGCCGACCGGCGCGAGGAGATGCTCGTCGCGCGAATAGCCGCTCAAGCCGTTTTCGCCCGGGATATCCGCGGCGGTCAGTACGCGCACCACGCCGGGGATTTCGAGCGCGGGGGAGATGTCGAGGCGCGCGACGCGCGCGTGGAAGTGGGGGCTGCGGACCACGCGAGCGTAATGCAGGTTCGGCATCGAGATGTCTTCGGCGAAAAGCGCCGCGCCGCTGACGAAATCCCAGCCTTTGTGGCGCTCCGGGCTTCCGCCGACAATGGACGGATCGCGGGGCGCCTCATCGTCACGATACTCGCCGCGCATTCTCGCGGCGGCCATTTGGACCGCCTGAATGATCTTGACGTAGCCGGTACAGCGGCAGAGGTTGCCGTCGAGCGCGGCCACGATCTGGTCCCGCGCGGGCCGCGCGTTGCGGTCCAGCAGCGCCTTGGCGGACAAGAGGACGCCGGGGGTGCAATAGCCGCATTGCACCGCGCCGGCTTCCAGGAATGCGGTCTGCAGCGGATGCGGAGCATCGCGACTGCCGAGACCTTCGATCGTGGTGACCGAGCGTCCGGCGATTTTCCCGACGGGCAGAATGCAGGATCGGATCGCCGCGCCGTCCACGATCACGGTACAGGCGCCGCACTCGCCTTCGAGGTCGCAGCCCTGCTTCGTGCCGGTGAGCGCGAAATCCTCGCGCAGGACCCGCAAGAGCGGCTTGCTTGGATCGGATTCTATGCCTACCGCCCGGCCGTTCAACACGAAGTCGACGCGGGAGGATGGCATTTACTTCTTGCCGTCCTTGAGAATGTAGTCGATCTCGGCGCGTACGCCCTCGGGCAGCGGCTCGGGTCGATGCTCTTCGATGACGGCCACCGTCTTGTCGCGAAGGCGATCGGACATTCGTTTGGACCCGTCGGCGACCCAATCCGCCAAGCGCCGGCGGTCGAACAGCGAGGGTTCCCAGAACTCGCGAAAGTGGCCGAGCGTATGGTCGGAGGTCAGGAAATCCCCGCCGGGCCCGACCTGGTCGATCGCCTCCAGCGCCAGCGACTCGGCGTCGAAGGAGATCCCGCCCATGAAGCGGCGCATCATCGAGATGTTCTCGGCGCACAGGACGATCATCTCGGGCGACGTCGTCATCCCGGCTTCCAGGTAGCCGATGTCGTGCGCCAGGTTCGTGCCCGACAGCAGCGCCACGAGCACGGAGAATGTCGCGTCGGTGGCGGCCTGCTCGTCCATCGCGCAGCTGTCCGAGTGGCCGGCGTAGCCCCAGGTGGGCAAGCCATAGTGGCGTCCCATTTCCATTACGCCCACGCGCGCGAGCTGGAACTCCGGCGCGCCGTAGACCGAGATCATCGTCCGCATATCCATGTGATGCAGACCGCTGCCGAAAATGAAGGGCGCGCCGCGATGCTTGAGTTGGTGCATGACCAGGCTGGAAAGCACTTCGGCGTTGCCGATCGCCAACCCGCCCGCGAGCGTGGCGGGGGCGGTCCCTCCCATCATCGGCGCCGGAGAGTTCATGACCGGGAGCTGCTGCTCCGCCATGTACAGCAGCTTGCCGGTCGCCGTTTCCGAATGCCGGAGCGGGGTGGAGGGCTCCGAGTAGAGGGCGAAAGTCGGATTGAGCCGCAGCCGCTCTATCCCCCCCGCCGCCGCGCTCGCCATCGCGACGATCGCCGCGGCGTCCGCTTTGTCGTCGCAGACCACGACATGGGGCTTGGTCGTATGGGTGGCCATCAGTGCATACTGCTGGCGATAGGCGTTCGTCGCTCCCGCCTCGGCGGGGATGCCCATGGACATGCAAAAGTCGAGCTCCGGGGTCGCGTCGACCAGGTGGATGCAATCCACCAGGTCCGCCATCGTGAATCGCCTGCGCTCCCCGGTGCGGGGGTCGAGATAGTTGGGGCAGTCCGAGCCGGTGCCGAAATGCACGCGCCTGCCCTCCAGAGACGCGACGACCTCGCCGCTTCCGCGTCGGCAAAGCGCGATGCGCGAGGGTGCCTGGGCCAAGGCCCATTCGACCAGACCGGGCGGAAAGCGCACCAAGTTGTCGTCGGAGATCGCGGCGTCGGTCCCGCGCAACAGCGCGAGGGCCTCTTGGTGAAAGACTCGCACGCCGGTGCGGCGCAGAATCTCGAGCGACGCGCGGTGGATCGTCTCGCACTGCTCGCGGCTCAGCATCGCCAGTTGGGGTAGGGCAAGGATGTCCTGGGGCATTGTGTGCTCTCCTTCGACGCGGGAATGGAGCCGGCGGAGGTCGGAGGGATCGTCAGCCGGGCGGCCGGCCCGGATCGCGGCTCGATCGGGCAATCGTGAATCGCCTCATCCGCGCTCGCGCCGGCGACGGTGTTTCATCCATGCCCCCGAATACGATTTCAAAGAGGTTATTGCACTCAATGCGAAATAAGTCAAGACGGCGGTTCATGGCAAATTGTAATATTATTGTATCCCGTAAAACGAATTGGATTATGATTGACTTTTCCGTTTTGTATGATATTTTTGTCCAATCGGCATCATGTCGGGCTTTCAGGATGCTCAAAAGTCCACGCGCAGGTTTCTTCGTCCGCCGGGCGGCGGGCAAAGCTAGGTCGAACCGCTTTTAAAGGAGCATCATCGGCATGACGGAAATCGCCTTTCAAGCGATCACCAAGCAGTTCGGGAAAGCGGCCAAGCCCGCCGTGGACGCGGTGACCTTCACAGTGCCCGCGGATCATACCTGCATGCTGGTGGGAAAGTCGGGCGCCGGCAAGACGACTCTGCTGCGGATGGTCAATCGCATGATCGAGCCGACTTCCGGCAAGATCGTCATCGCCGGCAAGAACGTGCTGGAAGAGAATCCGATCGAGCTGCGCCGGCACATCGGCTACGTGATCCAGCAGGTAGGCCTCTTCCCCCATATGAACGTGGCGGAGAACATCCGCGTCACGGCCGAGGTGACCGGCGGATGGACGAAGCCTCGTCTCGCGAGGCGCGTGGACGAGCTGCTCGATCTCGTGGGACTGCCGCCCGTCGAGTATCGCGATCGCTTCCCGCGGGAGCTGTCGGGCGGGCAGCAGCAGCGCGTCGGGCTGGCGCGCGCGCTGACCACCGATCCCATGATCCTGCTGATGGATGAGCCCTTCGGCGCGCTGGACGCCATCACGCGCTCGCAGATGCAGGACGAGCTATTGCGCATCCAGCGAAACGTGCGCAAGACCATTCTCTTCGTCACCCACGATATGGAGGAGGCCTTGAAGCTCGGCGACCTGATAGCGGTCATGCACCAAGGCAGGCTGATGCAGCTGGGCGCTCCGGTCGATCTCCTGACTCACCCCGTCGACGATATGGTCGCGCAGCTCGTGGGCTCGGATAATATGCTTCGGGAACTTCGGTACCTGACGGCCTCGACGGCCGCGGATGCCGGCTACCCGGGCCCGTTTCCCGAAGCGAAGCCTTGTCCGACCTGCCCGCCGGGGAGCAGCCTGCTCGACGCCATGCTGAAGCTGTTCGAGACGCGGGCGCCGGCCTTGGCGCTGGAATCCGTCGACAGCCTGCCCGCGCGCTACATTACGCTCGCCAGCATCATCTCCACTCTGACCAAGGGACGTCGGCGAGAAGGCGAACTCGAATCGGCGACCGCGACCGGCCGGGCCTCCGGCAGTCCGTGAGGAAAGGCAGCCCATGCATTACCTGTTCAGTCCGTTCAACTACAAGCTTTCCGACCCGAACAGCATACCGAACCTCTTCATGCAGCATCTGAGCATCGTGGGCATCGCCATGCTGATTTCCATCGTCATCGCCGTCCCGATAGGGCTCCTCATATCGCGCTACCGCCGATTCTACCTGCCCCTCATCACCTTCGCCGGCATGCTCTACAGCATTCCGGGCATCGCCTTCGTGGCGGTGCTCATCACCGTCACCGGGCTGACGCTGAAAACGATCCTCATCCCCCTCATCGCCTACAATCAGCTCGCGCTGATTCGAAATACCGTCGCCGGCATCAACGGGATCGACCCTTCGCTGATCCAAGCCGGCCACGCCATGGGCATGAATCGGAGACAGCTGCTCGGCCGCGTGGTCCTTCCGCTGGCCTTGCCCGTCATCGTGGCGGGCATACGGGTCGCCACCGTGACGACCATCGGAATCGCGTCCCTGGCCGGGTTCATCGGACAGGGCGGCCTGGGGGCGATCATCTTCATCAACATCACCGTGCGCGATTACGACGCGATCCTCGCTGGCGCCGTCCTGCTGGCCCTTTTCGCCATCGGGGCGGACCTCCTCCTCCTTCTCGTCCAGACCGCGCTCAATCGCGGGCGCAGCGCCCTCACCGTCGCCTAGGGTCCCGCGTCATGGGCGCTCTGCTGCGATTCTACGCCAACCCTCGGAACGACCTGTTCGGTCAGTCCGTCACCTTCTTCGAGCTCTGCCTCGCGCCCATCGCGCTGTCCATCTTGATCGGCGTCGCGATCGGCATCCTGGTCTATCGGAACGCCTGGCTGTCCTTCATCGCCATCAATCTGAGCAACCTGATCCGCGCGGTGCCGGTGCTCGCCGCCCTGTTCATCTTCGTGCCCATCTTCAAGATCGGATTCCTCCCCGCCGCGATCGCGCTCACCTTGCTGGGCATTCCGCCCGTCCTGCTCAATACCTATGTCGGCCTGCGCGGCGTCGACCCGGCGGCGATCGAAGCCGCGCGCGGGATGGGCATGACGAACCGGCAGATCATGGCGCGCGTCCAGGCCCCTCTGGTGCTTCCGGTGCTCGCGGCGGGAATTCGGACATGCGCCGTCCAGGTCGTGGCGACGGCTCCGCTGGGAGGCTTGATAGGGGCGGGCGGCTATGGCGAGTACATAATCGACGGCGTGAACCGGCTCAACACGACGGAAATCCTCGCCGGCGCTATCCTGGTCGCCGCTCTGGCGATGGTCGTGGAGATCGGAATGAGCGCGGTGGAGCGGCGTCTGACCCCTGCGGGGCTGCGGGCGCAGGGGACCGGGATCTAGACCGAGTGAAGTCCGGCGTATCGCGCCACCGCGCGCGCCCATTGGACGCGCGCGGTGGCGGATGGTATTATCCATCTGGTGGCGATTCTTATAGGAGGGAATATGATGTTCAAGACAGGCATTTCGTGGAGAAAGGCGCTTCCGGCGCTCGCGATGGCGCTAGGCTTGGTTGCCCAGTCCGCCTTCCCGTATCCGGCCGCGCCCAAGGGCAAGATAACGGTCGGCGGCAAACTGGACGTCGAGGCGCAATTGCTGACCGAGATGTACACGCAATTGCTGACGAACTCCGGCTATGCGGTCACCGAGAAACTGGCGCTGGGGAACAGCATCATCGTGCACAAGGCGATCACGAGCGGCGCGATCGATCTCTATCCGGAGTTCACCGCGACCGGACTGAACACCCTGGGCCTCAAGTCCGCCTACGATCCCCAAAAGGACTATCAGGCGGTCAAGAGCGGCTACGAGAGCAAGTTCCGAATCACCTGGCTCGACATGGCGCCGCTGAACGACGGATACGGGATCTGCACTTCGAAGGCGATATCGCAAAAGCTGGGGATCGCGAGCATTTCGCAGCTCGCCCAGCAGGCTGGCCAGATCGTGCTCGCCTCCCCGAGCGACGGTATCGATTTCCTCGATGGCCTCAAGACGGCGTACGGCATCGACACGACCAGCTTCAAGAACCTGCAAAAAGTCGATTACTCGATCGGGTTCGCGTCGGTGGCCGGCAATTCCGCCCAGATGTGCGTCGGCTACACCACCGACGGCTCGGTCGCGACGCAGGACTTCATCTTCCTCCAGGACGACAAGAACGGCTTCCCCCAGTTCCACCCCGCGCCCATCGTGCGCATGGACCTGCTCAAGAAGTATCCGGACGTCGCCGCGGTCCTGAACCGGCTCGCCCCCAAGCTGACGACGGACGTGAGCATCCAGCTCCAGGACCAGGTGGGCAAGCTGAAGTCGAGCGGTACGTCGGTTACGGAGGCGGTGAAGCAGGTGGCCAAGCAATTCTTGCAGGGCGCCGGGCTGATTCCGTCCATGTAGGCCGGAGGATCGAGCCGATTACGCGCCGAGCGTGATCGGCGGCGGCGGCCTGACGAGCATGCGCGAGTCAGGCCGCCGCGTGGTTTGCGTCCTGCCTTCGCCCTCCCGGGTCCTCGCGTATAGCCTGCCGGAAGGACAGCGGAGGTCGGGAAATAGCCAAAAATACTGCAAGAACGCATCGATAAGGCAGCGATGTAACTTCCGCAACAGATTCGAATTATCCTCCTACCTGGCCTGAGCCCTTTAGTGAGCGCCTTGAAAGCGGCGCAAAACTAATCGATGGTGGGCCCTTATCGTGGCTGTGGAAGATCCATATTCAACTCGAAATTCTTTGTTTTCAGACTGAAAATTTTTATTCTCAGTCTCAAAACGCTTCATTTCGAGCCTCAATTCCTGAGTAGCATCGTCTACAGAATCTTCGTAGTGCGGCAGCTATTGATAATTTCCCTGGCAGCTCCGAGCCGAGTCGAGACGGTCTGGGGATCCGCGCGCACCCTGTTAGACGGTAGCTCGGCTCGCGGCGACTCTCGCTCCTACGGTCGATCCGGGGGATTCGCAGGAGCAAACCGCCTCCAGCTTCGCCATGATCGTGGTCTCGTAACCTGGCATGCTGAGTACGTCGCATTCGCTGCCCACGATGAAAGGATGGCCGCTCTCGCGCAGGCGCGTCTCGATCTCGTCGACCATGCCCGGCAGGGCCTCGATGGGCACATCCTCATCCGAGTAGAATTTCTTGGTGGGGAGATTGCCGTAGATGACCGTGCTCATGGGCACGAAGGGCTCGACTTCCCACAGCTTCACTGGGCTCCCGAAGCTTATCATGGCCGGGTCGAGGGCGCCAAACGCGGCCACCATTCCGGTCGTCAGCGAGCCGCAGTCATGAAAGATCAGATCGGTATCGTTGGCGGTGAAGAGGCGCTTCAGGCGCATATTCGGCTCGATGACGAAATCGTCGAACACCGACGCGCCCTCGGCGAGCTGGTTCGGGGAGAAGAAGACCAGGTTCGCGGCCGGTTCGCAGACGAAAATGGCGCGGGCTCCGGAGAGAATCTGCGCCCTGCATGAGGCGGCGATGACGTATTCGCACAAGGGCAGGAGGACGTGCAGGAGAGCCACTTCCTCGGAATCCTCGGACGCGGTGCCCGCCCCGGCCAGGAAAATCGGGACGATCGGATCGCGGAGCAGCTTGGTGAGCAGCGAGAAGGGGCCGATGCTCATCCCTACCGGCACGAGGGTCTCGTCCTTCGCCAGCTCGCGGAGGGAGTCGCAATTGGCCTTGATGCGCGGATGGCCGAGGACATCGGCGCCGAACAGGCTTTGCTTCTGCCGCGCCGTCGGCGCAGCGTCGAAATGATAGCTCGCGGCTTCTCCGGCGGCGATCCCCATCGCGTGGAGCATGAAATCCTTTTCCAAGGTCAAGTCCATGACCGGCAGGGCCAGCGGGCTTCCGAATCGATGGGCCGTCTCGGCCATCACGTGCGCCATGCGCTTCCCGTCGAGAAGGATCGCTTCCGGATCCGCCTTTTCGTGGAGGACTAAATGCGTGGCAATGGGCAATCTCTTCCCTTGCCGTGCGAGATCGAGATAAAAATCGCGCTGCATGTTGCTTCCTGTTTCGCGCTGCCCGGATTTCGTCCGGCCTCGCCGCGAATCGCTTGGATAAGCACAGGCTAGAACCTTACGGCCCTTTTAATATTGTACTTTTCGACGGAAGTTTGTCTTTTTTACGCATTCGCTCTCGATTCGCGCGCGTTGGGGGGGGCTTCGCAAAAATGGGAATTCAGCAATTGGAGAGGAAGGCATCGAGGTAAGGCTGGTCCTCTTCGAAGATGCGTTCGATCTTGATGCCGAAACGACAGCGACCGTCTTCCTCGTGGGCATGAGAAACGTAGCCCTCGCCGCGAACCGTCTGCTCGCCATCTTGGTTGCTAAGTTTCAGCATGAAAAAGACGTTAGTCGACGGCTCGATCGTCTCTTTCGATACGCAGCTGATTCCCTTGCGTGAGATGTCCAGGCCTTCGGCCCAGAGATATTCTTCTTTATTCGCCTGGAACCCGATAAGCTGATTGATTTTGAACCGTGGGGCTTCGCGTTTTTCTTCCATGGCATCTATCACTTTACTTGGGATGTGCCCTCTGTCAAGCGAAAATTGAGAAGCATCGCAAGATTCTCGAGCGCCATCCATGCGCCTTCGGGGCAAGGAGGGATGAGGTTCGCGCATTATCCTCGAGGCGCCGATGCCGATCAGCCTTCATCGATACGCGGAAGGGGTCCCCGCTGCAGTAAGACGAAAGTCTCGACGACGGCAGGATCAAAATGCGAACCCGAGAGCGATTTGACGTGTTCGAGCACCCTCTCGTCCGACCATGCCTTTCTGTAGGGACGGTCGGAGCGAAGGGCGTCCCAGACGTCGACGATGGCGAAGAGGCGGGCAGGCAAGGGTATAGCGTCGCCCTTGAGCCCTAGGGGATAGCCCGAACCGTCCCATTTTTCGTGATGGTAGAATGGGATGTCCAAGGAGGGGTCCAGGAAACTCAGGCGGGACAGGAGATCCCTGGCGATCACCGGGTGCTTCTTCATGATCGCGAACTCCTCTTCATTCAAAGGGCCTGGCTTGAGGAGCACGGAATCGGGGATGCCCATTTTGCCGATGTCGTGGAGGAGCGCCCCGTGCCGTATGTAATCCAGCTCCTTCCCCGTGATCCCGTAGCGCGTGGCGAGAGCGATCGTCATGTCCGTCACGCGGCGGCTGTGGCCCTCCGTTTCCTGGTCCCGCAGCTCCAGCGCCAGCGCCCAGCCTTCTATCATCCCTTCGTTGGCTTCGCGCAGTTCGCTGTTGGCGCGCTTCAGGTCCTGCAGGAGCTTGGAATTATCCAAAGCGACGGCTGCCTGGCCGGCGAGGGCTTCGAAAAACAGTTCCCAACTCGCGTACTGGCGGAAGGGACTTCGACGGTAGAGTTCCAGGACGCCCTGGATCTTGCCCTTGACCCTCAGTCTCCTTCCGGCGTAGAAGAAGAATCCCTCGGCGGCGAATGCGGGCGAACGAGAGAATCCCTCCACGTTCTCATCCAGATCGGCGACGATAATGGCCTCGTCGCTCTGTATCGCTTGTCCGGCGAAGCCTTGACCCGGCCGAAGCCTAGTATGAACCAGAGCCTCGGTACGGAAGCCGACTCGAGCCCCCAAGTGAAGGAATTCCTCCTCGGCGTCGAGGAGGAGGACGTCGGCCGCGTCCATGCCGAGACGAGCCACGGCCTGTCGCAGGATGACGCTCAATACCTGGTCTCGGTCCGCGCTCGAGACTATCGCAAGATCGATGATGTGCAAGGACTCCAATTCGCGATTCTTATTTTGGAGATCAGAGGACAATTCCTCGACCTTGAGGAAAGATTTCGAGAAAACCATCGACAGATGGAAACTCTGCGCGAAGATGTATAAAAAAACGCCGTACGAGGCCATATAGAAGGTGTGGAGAATTCCGACGGAGAGGAGAACGTCGTTCCCCGCCGTTCCCACCAAAAAGACCAGCCCGCCCACGACCACCAGTGCCCCTTCCTCCTTGCGGACTGCGGCCAGCGCGACGCAGACCAGAACGTAGAGACCGGACGCCAGAATGAAGACCTCGTACCAATGGAGGAAGCGCTGGTAGATCATTGCCGGCATCAGGACGATCATGATGAACCAGAGGCAGCCGACGCCCACGATGGCCCCGACCGCGGTCCGATTGAAACGGCGCGGGAAGAGCTGGAGGAAGAAGAGGGCGAAAAGAGGCAGAGTCAAGTGGGCCGAGATGTGCTCCAGCTTGAAGCCCCATTCCCAGGAAGCCAGGCCGAGCGGAAAGATATCCAGCAAGAGGCGCTCTCCCATGATCGCGTTGCGCACCGCCATGAGCAGGCAGATGATACCGAAGAGCAAGGAGGCGCGGTCCTTCTTGCGCAGCAGGAAGAGCCCGAGGTGATAGAGTCCCATGATGAGCAGCGCGCCAGAGATGAGCGAGGTTACCGCGACGTCGATTTTGCGCTTGAGGAGCACGGCGCCCGCGTCGCCCAAAACGGGACTGTCCCAGGTGCCGATGGCAGGCGCCGAGAAGTTGGCCACCTGCATGACGATCTCGAGCTCATCCCCCGAAGAGTAGAAGATCGGCAGGGCCAGTTCGTTGGACGGAATGCAAAGCTCGCTCCGGTCGGAGACGCGGCCTATCTCGGCGATTTTGGCGCCGTTCACGAACACTTGACAGGCGCTGTCGGCGTTCGGAATCCTCAGGCCCCACTGGCGCGCTCCCGACGGGACGCGGAGCCGAAGGCGCAGCGTCCCGATTCCCGTGGGAGAGACCGGCGAATCGCGGAAGCCGTCGTTCTCGGCCCATATGCCCGGGACTGGAACGTAGGCCGGCGCCGCAAGCCCGCCGCCTTTGAAGTCTCCGGGCTCGAGGAGCCTGCCGCGGTAGAGCTCCCACTGGCCATCCAATCGGACCATCTCGCCGTGGTCGAAATCGGGACCCCGCGATAGATCGGCCGTCCCTTTGACGGCCGAGGCTGAGCGGGTCCGCTCCAGGCCGCAGGAGGCGGCGAAGAAGACCAGGAAGACCGCGAAGATCGATGTCATGGCAGAATAGCCAGAGCCAACGCGGATTCGGAGCATATAGTACCAAGGATAATTCTTTCGGTAGGATACTGCAAGGAAGGTCTAATTCCGCGCCGTGTAGGAATCGTCTTATTGTCCGCCGGCGAAGGCCCGCCTATCCTTTACAGGGCATGAGTTTTAAGTTGAAGGTCGATGCCCGCGCCAGGGCGGCGAGGGCAGTGGAACTGGCGCCTCCCACCCCCCCAGTGAACGCCGATTTCGCCGCGCTCCGCGACGCCGCCTCCGACCTTGGCGCAGCCCTCGAAGGACTCCTCGTGGAAGCGGGGCCGAGCTGGGCCCTCCCGCCTCGCCAGAGCCTCGCCCGGCTTTCCTGCGCGCGCCTCGCTGGCGGGGGGGCGGAATCCGTCGGCGCCACTGACCTCGCGATGCTGCTCCGCGAGGCTGCGGCCTCCCTCCGGGCACTTCCGCGCCTGGGAGATGGCATCGAGAACGCGGGCACGGCCCACGCCCTCTCGGAGGCGCGGTTGATTCTCCCGATCCTACGCTCGGTCGTCGGCTTTGTGCCGACCAAAACGGAAGAAGCGACGATGGCCCTCCTCGACCGATTCAAGGCCGTGGAGGCAGCCTCAGACCAGGCCGCCGAGTCCTCACGCGGCCTCCTCGACCGTATAGAAGGACGCGGCTCTTCCGTATCGATCTCGGCCGTCGCCGAGCGGACGCGGGCTGCTATGCAGGCTGAGCAGTCGGCGGTTTCGCGCATTGTCGATTCCAACCGCGGCAACGCCGCGACGCTCCGCGCCATGTCGAAGGAGATTGAGGCCGGGATAACCCTTGTCAATGAAATTGAGGAGATCACCGACCGGTCGCGGCTCATCGCATTCAACATGGCCGTCGAGGCCGCGCACATCGGCGACAAGGGCCGCGGCTTTCGCGTCATCGTCGGCGAGCTGCACAAGATCAACGACAGGACGGTCGATTTCTCGCGACGGATAGTCGCGCTTCTTTCGAAATATAAGGAGTACAGCATCAAGCTCGGGGGCGAAATGGAAGATCATTCGAAGAGGCTCAAGGAAGAGGTCGTCGGCGGCATAGCATTGTCGGGAGAGGCGGTGGAAACCCTGATCTCCTCGTCCACGGCGACCGAGGAGTTGTCGCACCGGCTCGCCTCGATCAGCCTCGAAGTGCGCAACAATCTTGATCGCGTCATCGAGGCACTGCAGTTCCAGGACATTACGAGGCAGATGCTGGAAGGGGCCTTGGGCATGATGGATGATCTAGGCCGCCGCCTGAAGGAAGCCGAGGCTCTCGCCTCGCCCCTCCCAACGAGCGACCGGGCCGCCGAGCAGCGGCGATTCAGCGAGCTTCAAGACTCGTACATCTCCCGGGTCAAGACCAAAGAAGAGAAGATCGCGATAAAGGAGGCGGGGCTATGAATTTTCTGGTCGTGGACGATTCGGCGACGATGAGGAAGATCGTGGGCGTCGCCCTCTCCGGCGCAGGCTATATCTACGAGGAAGCGGAAAACGGCAAGGTAGGGCTCGAGAAGGCGCGCGCCAAGAAATTCGACTGCGTGATCCTGGACGTTAACATGCCCGAGATGAACGGTATCGAATTCCTCAAGGCGAAGGCCGGCGATAATGCCCTCAAGGGTATGCCCGTCATAGTCCTCACTACGCAGGACGAAGTGGCGCTTAAGAACGAGGCCCTCGGTCTCGGCGCAAAGGATTTCCTGGTGAAGCCCTTCCAGAAAGAGGGCCTTCTGGCTGCGGTCGCGGCCGCCTTGAAGGTCTAAGGGGAGCTAAGGATCCGAAATGCCGGGGATGATCAAGACCCTCGTCGTCGACGACTCGCCGACCTCCCGGGCCATCGTTGCGAGGCTCATTGACCAGGATTGTTCCATCGTCCAGGCCTCGAGCGGCGTGGAAGCTTTGGGACTTCTCGGGAGCGGGGAATTCGACCTCCTCCTCCTCGATCTGCTCATGCCCGGGATGGATGGCAAGGCTGTCCTCGCTGCGATGAGGGAACGGGGCATCGCGGTGCCAGTCGTGGTGATAACCGCCGATATCCAGGAGAGGACGAAGGCCAGTCTGACGGAGCTCGGCGCATCCGTCGTGGCGAACAAGCCCCTGACGCGCGCGAAGCTCGTCGCGGCAATCGGAGAGGCCCTGGCGAGTCACCGCGGGCTATCGTCGTGACGGAGCGCTCTCCTTCCCTCGATTGGCTCCTGCCCCTCGTTGCCAAGGGCCTGGACAAGGCCTCTGCCGTCCTCGCGGCTATGCTCGATGCCCCCGTCGGCATCCTCGAACCCGAGCTCAGCGCACTGCGCATGGCTGAACTCGGGGCAGCCCTCGGACTCTCAGGGGGCCTGAGCCTCTCGGCCGTCGAGATGAGCTTCGCGGGCGATATCGAGGGCTCGGCGCAGCTCATATTCATATCAGAGTGCGCCGGACGCTTGGCCGACTGTGTGGCGGCCGGTCTGGGCCTCGCGTCCGATGACGTCGAGTCCGTACGCGACGGGACTCTCTGCGAGATCGGCAATATCGTGATCAACGCGATACTCGGGACGATCGCGAACGACTGCGGCATGGGTCTTTCATACACGGTGCCGCTTTTCATCAGGGGCGGGCCCGAAGCGCTCCTAAGAACGAATTCTGGAAATGAGAAGGACACGGTCGTATTGATTCGCGCGCGCTTCCAGGTGGCCTCGGTCGAAGCGGCGGGCGACATCGCATTCTTATTCTCGCTCGACTCCATCGAGGCCCTGGCGCGGTCGATCGATGGCATCAAACGCGGTGTTGCCGATGGATGAGCGCCCAAGCCTGGAGGCCGCCGTGATCGACCTCGTCCCAGCAGGCCTCTTCGCGATAGACGCCGACTGGAGAATCGTACTTTGGAACCGCTGCCTCGAGTCCTGGACCGGCACCTGCCGCGAGGCCGTTCTCGGAGCCGACGCCCGTAGCGTCTTTCCCGAGCTCGCATTAAAAAAGTATGCAGTCCGGATCGCGCCTCTGTTCGAGGGCGGGCCGCCTGTCGTCTTTTCCCACGAGCTCAACGCCCGGCTCTTCGTTTCCAGGAAGGACGGCAGGAGGGAAAGGCAGTACGGTTGCGTCGCCGCGGCTATGCCGGGCGGGGGCGCAGTGCTCTTCACAGTGGAGGATAAAACCGAGAGCGCCGCCCTCCTCGCAGAGTCGAGGCGCGAACTGGCATTGAGGAAGGCCACCGAGGCCAGACTCATCGACGCGGTCAATGTCAAGGAGATGCTGGCCCGTGAAGCCAGTCATCGCGTTAAGAACAACCTGACCATCATCCTGAGCCTCATCGGGCTCGAGAGCGAGAATGTCGTGGATGCGGGCACAAGGACCCGCCTCGAGGCCCTCGAGGCGCGCATACATTCGATATCCCTTATCCACGAGCTCCTGTACAAGGGCGAGGTGGGCGAGGAGATACGTCTCGATGACTACCTCAGGCGGCTCTGCGAAAACGTCTTCTCGACACTCCTCCCGACAGGCAGCCCGGCCCGCCTCGAGCTCGAGCTCGCTCCGTCCAGCCTCGACATCGACAAAACCCTCTACGTCGGCCTCGTCGTCGTCGAGCTCCTCACTAATGCCCTGAAGTACGCGATCATGCCGAGAGGTCGCGGCCTCGTGCGCGTGGCGCTCCGCGGGGCCAGCGGACTCGTCGAGCTGAGCGTAGCCGACGACGGCCCTGGCTTCGGCGCGGCGTGGCAACCCGCGGGAGCCGATAAAAGCCCCTGCGGAACCTCGCTTGGGCAAAGCCTCCTTTCCCTGCTGGCCTCTGAGCTCGGCGCCGAGATCGAAAGCGGTCCCGCGATACTCGGCCCCCGCGGGCAGGGCGAGGGTCCCGGAACGCGCGTGGCGCTGCGAATCTCGACATCGACGTATCGCGAACTCGGCGGATAGCCTAGACGACGCGCGAAAGCGTCAGCAGATCTGTCGCGGAGGCGGGAGATGCCGACCTGCACGGCGACCATCGAGCTGACGCGACCCTGCATATCGGCCCGGCGATCATGCGGGCTCAGTAGCGGTATCGGACCGAACGGAGCATGGCCCGCATGGGTTCGCCCTCGGCGTCGGCCGAAACTTCGGCGAGGATCGCGCCCTCCTCTTCCGCGAGGAAGAGGTACCGCGGTAGCTCGAGCTTGATGTCGGCCCCGGCGCCGAAGTAACAGGTCAGGAATGAGCCGGCCACCACGTTGAGGATCTCGAGCAGGGAGTCCTCGGGGCTTTCGTCCCCGTGTTGGCCGGGGCCAGAGGCCTGGAACAGTGTCGCCTCGATCCTCGCCTTGAGCGAGGCGGGGCACTCGATCTCGATCCGGCTCGAGATGGGCCTGAGCACGTCGATGGCCACGCGGACAGCGTCCTGAATATCTCCGGCCGAGCTCGGGCCGGCCGGCTCGACATCGACGAAGACCATGTCGGCGAAGGTGGAGGAGAGGGCCTGCATGAGCGTCGTCGCCGCCTTGGCGGGATCGACGGCTTCGCTCATGATTCCTCCCCGATGGCCTGCAGCATCTTCGCGGGCGAGACGGGCTTCTTCACCACCGCCTTGACGCCGAGGCCGCGCAGCTCGGCCTCCAGGGCGGAGTCGGCGATGCTCGATACGATGACGACAATGATTCCGTTCGACCCGGCGTCACCGCGGAGCAGAGTCGCGAAGGTTCGCCCGTCCATCTTAGGCATGTTGATATCGGTGACTACTAGCTCGATCCCAGGGTTCGCGCGCAGGGTAGAGAAGGCGTCGAGGCCGTTCTCGGCGAAGAGATACTCCGTCACTTCGATGCCAGCCATCTGCATGCAACGTTGGATTATCATCCGGGAGGTCGACGAGTCGTCGACGATCAACACTCGTCCGTAATTCTTCATGCCGGCCTCCTCAAATCGTCCAGGTTTTCTGGCCCGAGGAGATCGTCGTCTCCCCGTTAGCCACGGAGAGGGAGACCGTCCGCGACAGGCTCCCGCCCGAGTCCTCGGCCATGGGGCCTAGGGAGCTGCCCCAGAGTATCCGCTTGGCGGCGAGAATGTTCCGTTTGCCGATGTCGAAGAAGCAACCCGGGTCCATCACCGAGGCGCCGCCCGCGAGCTTGACCCAGACGTTCCCGCGGATGGCGCCCTGGCGCTTCATCTCCTCGATCATGACGGGGAGGCCTGTGTCGGCGAAGTAGCCGGGGAGGGATCGGGCTTTCTCGGCGTCCACCCTCGAGTCGGGGAGGGCGATATGGATCATGCCGCCTATCAGGAGTCGCGTATCGTAGATGATGACGGCGACGCAGGAGCCGAGGGCGTAGGTCTTGATGATGTCGGAGGGCTCGCTGGAGACCGACCATTCACCGATACCGACGGTGCGCACGCTCATTCGACGCCTTCCCCGCTCATGCCGATCGGCGGACGCCGCTGGGCGGCCCGCCGGCCGGAGTGTGGAGAATCGGCGAGGCAAGCGAGGATCTCGTCGACAGCGCTGTCCAGGCTCACCAGTCGCTCGGCCGCCCCGAGCTCCCAGGCTTCCTTGGGCATACCGAAGACCACCGAGGAGGCTTCGTCCTGGACGAGGCAGCGCCCCCCGGCCCGCCTCATGCGCAGCAGGCCCGCGGCTCCATCGCGGCCCATGCCCGTGAGGAGGAGACCCACGGCCTTATCCCCGACCACGTCGGCGACCGACGAAAAGAGTACGTCGACTGAAGGCCGATGGCCGGAGATCTTGGGCCCCGGCACGCAGGAGACTTTCCGGATCCCGCCGCGCGAGACGAGCTTGGCGTGAAGGTCGCCGGGAGCGACGAGGACGAGACCCGGTTTGACGAGGTCCCCGTCCTGGGCCTCGCGCACCTCCACCTTAGATATTCGGTTCAGGGACTCGGCGAACAGGCGCGTGAAGACCGGCGGCATATGCTGCACGACGATGGTTCCCGGCATCGATTCGGGGAAGAGGGGAATGATCATATTGAGGGCCGTCGTCCCGCCGGTCGAGGCGCCGATGGCGATGATCCGGCCGGCGCCCGGGGCACCGATAGGCGGGGTAGGCGGTTTGCGCTCGAGTCGCACGCCGGCGCGGGCGCCCGCGAGGGCGAGGACCGCGCTGCGTCGCATTTTGGAGACGTCGGCCCGGGCCGCGTCCTTCACTGCCTCGGCGAGCTCGGCCAGCATCGCTGTGAGGCCCTCGCGGTCGCTCGCGGCGGGCTTGGCCACGACTGCGACCGCGCCGGCGTCGAGAGCCTCGAGGGCGTGGCGTGAGCCCTCGACCGTGAGGCCTGAAACGACGACCACGGGCAGGGGGTACTGAGGCAGGAGTTTTTTGAGGAACTCGATCCCATCCATCCTCGGCATCTCGACGTCGAGGGTGAGCACGTCGGGCTTGAGGAAAACGATCTTGTCCCGGGCGGCGTAGGCGTCCTCCGCGGTGCCGACGACCTCGATGCCGCTTTCGCGCGACAGGCCCCGCTCGAGGAGCTCGCGCGCGATCGCGGAGTCGTCGACGACGAGGACGCGGACGCGTGCCCTCGGTTCCGCGCCGGCCGCGGGCATCACCTAGGCTCCCGCCCTTCGGTAGATCGCGGGGCTCACGTAATCGAAGGGGCAGTCGTTGCGCAGTATCGTCTCCGAGTGGCCGATGAAAAGGTAGCCGCCCGGTTTCACATAGCGGTGGAAGGCGCGCACGAGCCGGGACCGCGATTCCTGGTCGAAGTAGATCATGACGTTCCGGCAGAAGATCACGTCGAAAGGGCTCTTAAAGGGAAAGCTCTCGGACATGAGGTTGAGCCGCTTGAAGAGGACCATACGTTTGAGCTCGGGCGGGACCTCGAACAGCTCCGGCCCGGTCTCGCGGAAGTAGGCCGCCTTCGTCGCGGGGGGGAGCTCAAAGAGCTTCTGGGCCGGGTAGACCCCGGCCTTCGCGGCCTTGAGGGCGGCTAACGAGATGTCCGTGGCGAGGAGGCCGAAGTCCGCGCGGTCGATCGCGGGGCCGAAAAAGTCCCGGAGGGCGATCGCCAGGGTGTAGACTTCCTCGCCCGCGGCGCAGCCGGCGCTCCACATGCGGACCGGACGCCGCGGATCGCGCTCGAGGCGTTGTCTCAGGGCCGGGAAGACTTCCCGCCTGAGGAACTCGAAGTGGTCCTTCTCGCGGTTGAAGAAGGAATGATTGGTCGTGAGGCGGTTGATGAACTCCGAGAGCTCGTTTCCGCTCGCGTCCGAGCGCAGGAACTCAATGTACTCCGCGAAGGAGCCCAGGCCCAGCTGCCGCACGCGCTTGGTCAGGCGCCCGGCGACAAGGACGCGCTTGGCGTTCCCCAGCTGGATGCCGAAGCGCGAATACATCAGCGAAGCGACGAAGCGGTACTCCGCGTCGGCGAGGGGTAGTAGGTCCTCTGCAGCCACGCCGACGCCCATTAGGCTCCCGCCGACGCTGTCGCCGCGGCCCTCCCGCCGGCTCCTCCTGAGCCGGCGCCAGCAGCCATGGCGCCGATGTCCTCGTCCCGGACGATCTTTTCGACGTCTATGAGGATCTTGACCTGCTCTCCGACCTTGCCCATACCCGAGATGTAGCGGTCCTTGCCCGAGACGGTTTTGAAGCGGGGCGGCGGTTCGATGTTGCTCTCAGGGATCTCCATGACCTCTTCCACCGTATCAACGATGAGGCCGATGAGGACTCGGTCGATCTCGGCGACGACGATGCAGGTCCGGTCGTCGTAGTCCCGCTCCGCAATGTTGAACCTGAGCCGTAGGTTGACGATCGGGATTACCTTTCCTCGAAGGTTGATGACCCCCTTCACGTAATCGGGCATGTCGGGTACGGCGGAGATAGTTTGCAGCTCGATTATCTCGATGATATGCCTGATCCCGATCCCGTAGGACTCCAGCCCGATCTTGAAGAAGAGATACTTGTTGGCTTGGGTGTCCTCGTTTTCCTCGTCCAGGGCGAGGTCCTCGTCCTGGACGGCGCGCTTGGTGCTTAGCTCGGCCATGGCCATTCTCTCCCTTGCCTAGAACTTGCCGAAGTTATCGTCGTCGAGCGAGATGACCTCCGAGGGGTCGATCGCCATCACCTTGGCCTTGCGGCCGTTCGACGGACCTGGCCTCTGAGCGATCACCGCGGCCGGGGAGCCCGAGCGATTGCCGCTACCCTGCTTCGTCATCTCGGCGCGCAGCATCTGCATCAACTCGGCGTTGTCGAGCTTACCTTCCTTTGACTTGAGCTTGAAGCGCGAGAGCATGGACTTGACCTGTTGCGACTGCGAGGACAGCTCCTCCGACGCCGAGGCGCTTTCCTCCGAGGATGCGGTATTCGCCTGGGTGACCTGGTCAATCTGGTTGAGGCCCGTGGATACCTGCTCAAGGCCCTGAGTCTGCTCCTTGCTCGCCGTGGCCACTTCCTCGGCGAGGGTCGCGACCTGGCCCGCCCCGCCGACGATGTCCGCCAGCTGCTTGGCCGTGAGATCGCAGAGTGTGTTGCCCCGCTCGATATTGGCGATGGTGTCGTCCACCATCCTCGTCGTGTCCTTGACCGAGTTGGCGCTGCGAACCGCGAGGTTGCGCACCTCCTCGGCGACGACCGCGAAGCCCTTGCCGTACTTGCCGGCCCGCGCGGCCTCGACGTTGGCGTTGAGGGCGAGGAGGTTGATCTGGAACGAGATGTCGTCGATAGCCTTGACTATCTTCTTGATCTCCTCTGCGCTCTTGTTGATGTCCCCCATCGCCGCCACGAGGTTCTGCATCTGCAGATTGCCCTGCTCGGCGTTGTTCTTGGCGGTCTTCGCGAGGTCGTTAACTGTCACCGCGCTCTCGGTGTTGACCTTGGTCTGGCTGGAGATCTCCGTAATGGACGAGGTGATCTCCTCAAGCGACGACGCCTGCTCGGTCGCGCCCTGCGAGAGCGACTGGCTGGCCTGGGAAACCTGCAGGGAGCCCTCGGCCACCTGGTCCACCGCGATGTTCACCTGCCTCAGCGTGTCATTGAAAGCCTCCAAGCTGTCGTTGAGCGCCGTCTTTAGTATGTCGAAGTCGCCCTTGTACTCGCCCGCCATCCTGAGCGTGAGGTCGCCGTCGGCTAGGCGCTTGAGTACTGCCACCGTCTCGTTGATGGGAGTGATGACCTCGGCGAGGGTCTCGTTGACGCCTTTGACGAGCTGGTTCCAGCCGCCGAGGAACTTGCCCGCGTCGGCCCTTGTGTCCAGCTGCCCGGCTATGGCCGCTTTCACGAGCTTGTCCGTCTCCGACAGGAGTTCGCTCATCATCTTTACGACCGCGTTCAGGTTGGTCTTGATGAGGTTGTACTGGCCCTTGTAGACCGTGGTGATCTCCGGCGGGATGACGCCCTTGGAAACCTTGTCGACGTAGTCGGCTGTGACCATGAGCGGGTCGACAATGTTGGTGATCGTATCGTTGACACCCGCGACCAGCTGCTTCCAGCCACCCTGAAAGAGATCGGCGTTGGCGCGCCTATCCAGCTCACCGTCAGCCGCCGCCTTCACAATGAGGTCGGTCTCTTTTAGGAGCTCGCTCATCATCTTCACCACCGCATTGAGGTTGGTCTTGATGATGTTGTACTGACCTTTATAGACGGTGGTAATCTCCGGCGGAATGACGCCCTTGGCAACCTTGTCGACATAGTCGGCGGTGACCATGAGCGGGTCGACGATATTAGTGATCGTGTCGTTGACGCCACTAACAAGTTGCTTCCAGCCACCCTGAAAGAGCCCTGCATTGGCACGCTTGTCCAGTTCGCCGTCGGCCGCCGCCTGGATGATGCCGTCCGTCTCCTTGAGGAGCTCGCTCATCATCTTCACCACCGCATTGAGGTTGGTCTTGATGATGTTGTACTGACCCTTGTAGACGGTGGTGATCTCCGGCGGGATGACTCCTTTGGAGACCTTGTCGACGTAGTCGGCGGTGACCATGAGCGGGTCGACGATATTGGTGATCGTGTCGTTGACGCCCGAGACCAGCTGCTTCCAGCCGCCGAGGAACTTGGCGGCGTCGGCGCGCTTGTCCAGTTCGCCGTCGGCCGCCGCTTTGACAATGAAATCGGTCTCTTTTAGGAGCTCGCTCATCATCTTCACGACCGCGTTTAGGTTGGTCTTGATGATGTTGTATTGACCCTTGTAAACCGTGGCGATCTCCGGCGGGATGACTCCTTTGGAAACCTTGTCGACGTAGTCGGCGGTGACCATGAGCGGGTCGACGATGTTGGTGATCGTGTCATTGACGCCCGCGACCAGCTGCTTCCAGCCGCCGAGGAACTTGGTGGCGTCGGCGCGCTTGTCCAACTCACCGTCGGCCGCCGCCTTGACGATGAAGTCGGTCTCCTTGAGGAGCTCGCTCATCATCTTCACCACCGCGTTCAGGTTGGTCTTGATGAGATTATACTGTCCCTTGTAGGCGGTGGTGATCTCCGGAGGGATGACTCCTTTGGAAACCTTGTCGACGTAGTCGGCGGTGACCATGAGCGGGTCGACTATGTTGGTGATCGTGTCATTGACACCCGAGACCAGCTGTTTCCAGCCGCCAAGGAACTTGGCGGCGTCGGCGCGCTTGTCCAGTTCGCCATCGGCCGCCGCCTTGACGATGAAGTCCGTCTCCTTGAGGAGTTCGCTCATCATCTTCACGACTGCGTTCAGGTTGGTCTTGATGAGGTTGTACTGTCCCTTGTAGACCGTGGTGATCTCCGGAGGGATGACTCCTTTGGAAACCTTGTCGACGTAGTCGGCGGTGACCATGAGCGGGTCGACGATGTTGGAGATCGTATCGTTGACGCCCGCGACCAGCTGCTTCCAGCCGCCGAGGAACTTGGCGGCGTCGGCGCGCTTGTCCAGCTCGCCGTCGGCGGCCGCACGGATGATGATGTCCGTCTCGGCGAGCAGGTCGCTCATCATCTTCACGACAGAATTGAGGTTGTTCTTAATGATGTTGAAGTCGCCATAGTAGGTGTCGGTGATGATCGGGGGAATCACACCCTTCGATATATCGTCGACGTACCTGGCGGTCACATTGATCGGATTAATTACTGCGTCGAGGGTCTTATTGATACCCTCGACGATTCTCTTGTAGTCACCCTGATGCTTGGTGGCGTCGGCGCGGGTCGCGAGCTTGCCGTCCACCGCGGCCTGGGACAGCATACCTGCATCCGTTACGAGGAGGCCGATATTATCGATGCAGGAGTTGACCGAGACTGAGAGCTCGCCGAGCTCGTCTTTGGAGCGGGCGTCAAGCTTCTGGGAGAGGTCCCCGACCGAGATTTTTCCGACTCGGTCGGCGATCTTGCGGATGGAGCCCGACATCGAGTTTCCAAGGATGAGACCTATAGCGATCGCAGCGCCGAAGGCCAATACTGTGACGATTATCACGATGATCGCAGCCTGGTTTGCGCTGTCTTCAACGATCTTCGCGTTTTCGATCGTGTAATGCTGTTCATCGTAGTCTTGGACTTTCAGCTGCGCGGCCAAAGTGTCGTCCACCGAATGATCCGCAATAATCATATCCGCGATTTGGGCGAAAGCGCCGGAGCGCTCCGGGTTCGGGGTGCCGATCGCCTTCGCGCTCGCGCCGGTTCCGGTCGTAGTCTGGATCGTCACCGGCAAGGCTCTTGCCTTGTTGAGGAGCGCGATGAGTGTGTTGTTGAAGGTTGTTCCTATCAGGAGGCTGGCCTTGAACTCGCCCCATAGTTTTTGCTCTTGAGGCGTCTGCCGGCCGGCATCGTAAAGGTCCATTTGCTTCTGTCTATCCACGCGGGCCGCCGCTATCATGTCTAGTTGCGCTTTAACGAACGCATCGTCGACGATCAGTGGATTGGTTATCGTATTGACCGATGCCTTCACTACCCTCAGGTCATTCCCAATTCTATCGAGGGCCATGAGAGACGGTACCGTAGTGCCAGTCAATTCCCGAATGTTGTTTCCCAGGCTTGCCAGCTGGGTTATACCGATCACTCCTGCGATGCCGCAGAGCAGCGCCACCACAATGAATCCTACCAGGAGCTTCGCCCTGATCTTCATAGACTCCTCCTATCCGGACCTATACTTCCAAACGTAAGGAAAGCAACTTTCCCGTATCTATGATGAAACTGACCGTACCGTCGCCCAGAATGCTGCAGCCCGAGATGCCATCAACCTTGCCCAGGTACTCGGAGAGCGACTTCACGACTATCTGCTGGTTGCCTACGACTTCATCTATGAGGATGCAGGCAGTGTGACCCCCGGAGTGGACGACGATGATAATGCCCTGGGTCGGGTCGAGGATGGCATTCTTGATGTTGAAGACCTCGCCGAGCTTGACGAGGGGCATCACCGAGCCGCGGAGTGCTACCGCCATCTCGCCCCTCTCCGCGACGGTCAGCTGCGAGGGCGCGACTTTGAAGAATTCGAGGATGTCGCCCAGGGGGATGGAGTAGAAGTTGCCTCCCGCTCTCACGGTGATACCCTCGATGATGGCCATCGTGAGGGGGATTTTGAGGATGAACTCCGTGCCCTCGCCCGGAGCGGTGCGTATGTCCACCTTGCCGCGTATCCGCTCGAGGTTCTTCTTCACGACGTCCATGCCCACGCCGCGGCCGGAGACTTCAGTGACCTTGTCCGCCGTGGAGAAGCCCGGCTCGAAGATGAGGGCCCAGACTTCCTTATCGGGAATCCCCCCGGCGCCTTCGGACTTGATCATTCCCCGTTCGACCGCCTTGGCGAGGATGCGCTCGCGGTCGAGACCGGCTCCGTCGTCCTTCACGCTGATCCAGATCTCCGAGCCCTCGTAACGGGCGTCCAGGTGGATGGTCCCGGTCGCGATCTTGCCCGAGGCCGCGCGTCGCTCGGGGGTCTCGAGACCGTGGTCGATGGCGTTGCGGATGATATGGACGAGGGGATCCGATATCTGCTCGATGACGTTCTTGTCCATTTCCGTATCCTGGCCGGTCGAGAGGAAGTCGACAGGCTTGTCGAACTTGCGCGAGAGATCGCGGACTAGGCGGGTCATTTTGTGGAAGAGCCCCTCGAGGGGAATCATCCGGATCATCATCACCGTCTCTTGGATGTCTCGGCTGATCTTGTTGAGACCCGAGAAGGACTTGGAGAAGTGGTCGAGTTTGAGACCCGAGAGGTCTGGGCTGTTGAGCACCATGGACTCGGCGGTGATGAGCTCCCCGACAAGCTCGAATAGCTTGTCCAGCTTGGTGGTGTCGACCCGGATCTCCTTGCGCTGGATCTCATCCATCGAGATCCGCTCTGTTTGGCCGGAGGCAGCCTGTATCTCCAGTGCCTTGGAGACGAGCTCCGGGTTCGTGGCCCCCGATTCCACGAGGATCTCGCCTATCGGACGCTCCTGCTGCTCGAGGGCCCGTTTGATTTCGTCTTCGCCCACTGCGCCCATCTCGACCAAGATCTCGCCGAGGGGCTTGTACTTTGCTTCCGCCTCGGGCGTCGGTGCCGCGGAGGCCCTTCCCGCCGCCGAAGCGGCAGGCCCAGGAGCCGCCGGCATCTCCGCGGCCCGCAGCACCGGCGCGCCGGTCTCGTCCACGAGGAGGACGGAGGATATGCCGGAGCGAAGGTAATCGATTTTCTCGATCACCGAATTGACCAAGGCCTCGTTGAGGGGCGACTCGCCCTTGCGCGCCTTGTCGAGCGAAGACTCGAACCCCATGCAGGCGCTCTCGAGGTAGGCGTAGCCGAAGAAGCCTGAATTGCCCTTGATGGTATGGACGGCCCTGAATATTTCGTTGACGGAATCGAGACCCGCGGCCACGCCGGCTTTGCCGGGAGGGGCCAGCGAAAGAGCCTTACGCTCCACCTCGTCGACGAGGTCCGCGCACTCCGCGAGGAAGCGCTCGACCATCTCCGCGGTCACCAGCTCGGAGAGCTCGATACGGTTGGGAAGGGGTGGGGCAGTCTTCGATGTGCGGGCGGCTGTCTTGGTCGGGAGGGCTGCCTGCGCCACGATGAAAGCGTGGAGGGCGACAGTCATCGCTGTCGCTTCCTTGGCTGCCCCCTCGTCGGTGTTCTCTCGCTCGACCAAGCCGATCATTGCCCTCAGAGCGTCGATTGTCTCGAGTATAAGGTCTGTCGCCTCGGGGCTGGCCTCGATCTTCATCTTGATGATGAGATCGATAAGTGTCTCGGCCTCGTGGGTCAAGGCTTTAATGCTCTCGAACCCGAGGTAGCCCGCAGAGCCCTTGACCGAGTGGAAGAGTCTGAAGACGGAGCCCAGGCAGTCGGTGTCATTGGCGCAGCCCATTTTCTCGAGCTGCACTTCAGCATCGTCGAGCCTCTCATGGCCCTCGGCCACGAAGGAGTCTATTATTTCTTTTGTCTCAGGGTCGACTTCTTTTTTCACCGCGTCATCCGTACCCTGAATTTTGTCCACTTCGAAGAAAGGCGAAATAGGTGTAGGGCTGAACCTAGCATCGGCGAAGGTCCTATCGCCTCGTAGGAATCTTCCTACAGGCGAAATCCCAGCTATGGCTATGGACTGCCGATTGAACCATACTTATGCGTGCTAGGAAGAAGGCGCGACGAAAAAGGCGATTAACGTGATGGATAAGCTACTCGATGAAGAGAGTCAGGCGGAACTGTTGGCGCGCTGTCTCGAGCTCGAAGCCCAGAATTGGGATTTGCGCCGAGCTTGCGAGGAAATGGATGCCGAGCGCGAGCGCTATTCCGATCTCTTCGACCTCGCTCCGGTCTGCTATTTGAGACTTGAGGGCGGCGGGACGATCCTCGAAGCCAATCAGGCTGCCGAAACCTTTTTCGGCCCCGACGCCGCGGGATTCGTCGGACAGCCCTTCATAAGGCTTATAGTCAAGGAGGACCAGGACCTTTTCTACCAGATGCACCCGCGCCTCTTCGAGACAGGGACGACCCTCGAATTCGAGCTGAGAATGATCGGCGGCGACAGGAAGGTGTTCTGGGCCCATCTGCTGGGTAAGTCCGTTCGGAACGATGACGGGTCCAGCGAATGCCTCGTCGCGCTCAGCGACATCTCCAGGCGCAAGCAGCGCGAGGAAGCTCGGGAGCTGACGAACCGCTTTCTCCTCCTGGTTAACCAAGAAGGCGATTTTCGGGTATGCATTGCCAAGCTGGTCGGGGCCCTTCGCGAGTGGATCGGCTGTGAGGCGGTCGGAATTCGCCTGCGTGACGGCGAGGACTACCCGTATTTCGAGACGAAGGGCTTTCCTCCCGAGCATATTAAAGCAGAGAACCGCCTCTGCTCCTGCGGCGAGGACGGCACGACCCTGAGAGACGCCGCTGGCAATCCGGTTCTCGAATGTATGTGCGGCAATATCCTCCAGAACCGCTTCGACCCGGCCCGGCCCTTCTTCACGGCCCACGGCAGTTTCTGGACGAACGGCACCAGCGCCCTGCTTGCGAGCACCACGGAAGAGGACCGACAAGCGCGAACCCGCAACCGCTGCAACGGCGAGGGCTATGAGTCGGTAGCCCTCATACCAATGCGCTCCTCCGGCTTTGTTTTCGGGCTGCTCCAATTCAACGACCGCCGACCCGACCGCTTTTCCCCTGGCCTCATCTCTCAGCTGGAGGTCCTGGGGGATAACTTGGCACTCGTGCTCGGCCGGCGTCAGGCCGAGCAGGCCGTCTACGACCGCGAATCTCGGCTTCAGACGCTGTTCGAGGACTCGCCGATAGGCATATCGGAAGAGGACTATTCGGCCATCAAGGCTCGGCTGGATAAGCTGCGCGAGGCCGGCGTGAGCGATTTCCGTTCCTATTTCGAGGAGCACCCCGGAGAAGCTTCGGCCATGGCGGAGATGACCAGCGTCCTGCGCATGAACAAGCGGGGCGCCGAAATACTGGGCGCGGAAAAGACCGCCCAGGTTATTGGGGATTTGACGCGCTACAGGACCTCCGGCTCGAGCCGCGCTTTTACGGAACGGCTGATCGCTTTTTCGGAAGGCCGCACGGCCCTTCGGGCAGAGATCCCCATCAAGGTCACGAGCGGAGAGGAGCGCATTCTCGATGTCGCCCTCGCCGTGTCTCCCGGTTACGCCCGGGACCTCTCTCGCGTGACCATTTCCTACCTCGATATCACTGAGCAAAGGCGGACCTTGGACGAGCTGCGTGCCAAGAATATCCTGCTCGAGAATATCATCAACACCTCGAACGACCTTATTTTCGTGAAGGACAGGGAGCTTCGCACCCTCATCTGCAACGAGGCCTACTCGCGACTGGTGGGAAAGCGACCCGAGGAGCTTGCCGGCAAGACCGATATCGAAAACGGCTGGGACCCGGACCACGTCAAAGGCAATCCTGCGAAGGGTCTCAAAGGGTACGAGCTCGATGACCTAGCCGTGCTCGGAGGCAAGACCGTACATATCGTGCACGAAGAGGTCGTCTCCTTCGAGGGTCGTCTGTACATTTTCGATACGGTCAAGCTCCCTTTGCGCGATCCCTCCGGCGGGATTATGGGCTGCCTGGGCATCGGCCGCGACATCACGGCGCTGGTCGCCGCGAACGAAACTCTGAGCAAACGACAGCGCGAGCTCGGCGCCGCGACCTCCGAGCTTAGGAAATTGAACGCCTATTTGATAAAGGTCCGGGAAGAGGAACGCCGCAAAGTGGCACAGGAGATACACGACGAACTGGGCCAAAAGCTCACCGCGATGAACCTGGGCCTGTATTGGGCCGCGGAGAAGGTAGGATCAGGGGGCAGACACTGCGCGCTCAGATCCAGGGACTCCTCCAGCTCAACAGGGACACGATCACGTCGGTGCAGGGACTAGCGGCCAGCCTCAGGCCCAAAGTCCTGGATGATAACGGGCTCAAGACTGCCCTCGAGTGGCTCGTCGCCGATCAAGGGAAGCTCGGCGGCCCACGGCTCTCCCTCGTCTGCGAGTTCGACGAGGGTGCTCTGGGGCCAGAGGTCGGCACGGCCGTCTTCCGCCTCGTCCAGGAGGCTCTCACCAATGTCCTGCGCCATTCCAAGGCGGCCCAGGCAAGCATCGTGCTCCGCGAGGAGAAGAACAGCCTCTCGATCAGCATCATTGACGACGGTATCGGCATCTCGCAGGAAGCCCGGGACAACCCCGCCTCTTTCGGGATCATCGGCATGCGCGAGCGGGTGATAGAGTTGGGAGGCTTTATTTCGGTAAGAGGCGAAGCGGGCAGAGGAACGTTCGTGGCGATCGATCTGCCCCTCGTATCCAAAGCGGGGGTTCGCGATGATTAAGCTTATGCTAGTCGACGATCACGCCATAGTGCGGCAGGGTCTCAGGCAGGTCCTCGGCGAGAGGCCCGGCCTGCGTGTTGCCGCCGAGGCTTCCTCGGGCCAGGAAGCCATCGACTTAGCGCGGAAGACTCCGCTCGATATCGTGATCCTCGACATTGGCATGCCTGGGCGGGGCGGTCTCGACCTCCTGAGGGACTTCAAGGAGCTAAAGCCTTCGCTGAGCGTCATCATCTTCAGCATGTATCCCGAGGAGCAGTATGCGATCCGTTGCTTCAAGGATGGAGCCAGCGCCTATGTCTGCAAGGACAGTCCCCCCGACGAGCTTTTGCGGGCCATTCATGCCGTCGCGCAGGGGAGACGCTACATCACGCCCTCCATAGGCGAACGGATGGCCGGCCTTGTTCTCGACTCGAACTCCCGTCCCCTCCATGAGCTGCTTTCGGACCGGGAGTTGCATGTGCTCCTGCGCATCGGGGCCGGCAAGCGAGTGACCGAGATCGCCGAGGAGCTCGCGCTCAGTCCGAAGACGGTTAGCACCTACCGCACCAGGATCCTCCATAAGCTCGGCATGAAGAACAGCGCCCAGCTGATCAAGTATGTCATGCAGGAGGGTCTGGCCTGATGTCGTCCTCGTCCGACAGGATCGAGGCCCCGAATCCTACATGAGTTTCGGCCTTTGTCCTCGAGCCTTGGCCGGCCTCATCCTTTAGACTAAGGGAGTGAGACGAGAAATCTACCCCCGTGGACAAGCCTTTCGCGATAATCTTCCTGACGGGGAGTGCGCGCTTCAGGATGGCTTGGATGAAGGCGGGTCCCCGCGGGAAACCGCGGCCGAGGCGTCGGCCCGACGGCGCGAGTTCCTCTTCCACATGGCCGTCCAGACGACGAGCGACGGCTTCCTAATCCTGGATACCGCGGGGCGGGTCACGGAAGTCAACGACGCCTACCTGGGGATGAGCGGCTACGCGCGCGATGAATTCGTTGGAATCTCGATCGCGGAGGTCGAGGTCCTGGAGTCGGCCGGGGAAATTGCGGCCCGCATGGCCAGGATCAAGGAGCTCGGCCATGACCGATTCGAAACCAAGCATCGACGCAGGGACGGGAGTCTCTTCGACGTCAGCGTGACCGTCAGCTTCGTCGACGAAGGCGGCGGATGTCTGGTCACATTCTGCCGCGACATCAGCGAACGCAGGGCAGCCGAGCGCGCCCAGGCGGAACTGAAGGACAAACTCGAGCGGGCCCTTGAGGCAACCAGTGCCGGGCTCTGGGAATGGTCCATCGCCGAAGGCTGCATCAGATTCGACGGTCGATGGGCCGAGATTACCGGCTACGACCTAGGCAAAGAGGGAACTTTTCCGCTCGATCGCTGGAGGGAGCTCTGCCATCCCGAAGATCGGCGAAAGGCCGACGAGGCGCTCGAGCGCCACTTCGGCGGCCAAAGTCTGCGATACGAGACGAGGATGCGAGTCAGGCATCGCGACGGACGCTGGATCTGGATCCTCGATAGGGGTATCGTCACCGAGAGAGATGCCTCGGGCAAGCCAGCGAGGATAATCGGTACAACCGTGGATGTGAGCGACAGCGTCGAACAGGAGCTTGCCGCGGTCAAGCAGGCCAGCCAGCTCCGTGCGGTCCTCGGCTCGGTGGACAGCGCTATCGCCTTCAAGGACCTGGATGGGCATTACCTCGGCTGCAATCCCCAATATGAGCGCGCATTCGGCACAGCGCAAGAAGAGCTCTTAGGCATGTCCGACGCAGACATCTTCGACCCCGAAGAGGCCGCCAGGATCCGCGCCGAGGATCTCGGGATCCTCGCCAGCGGCCAACCCATGGGGCCGGACCTGATATGGCGAAAGGGTTCTTCGGGCCTCGAGCGGCTCTTCGAGCGGCGCAAGCTCCTCCTCGCCGCGGAAGGCGACGAGCCCTTCGGCATTGCCGTGCTGTGGCACGACGTCAGCGAAGCCTACCTTTCCAAGAAAGCGGATTTTATCCAGATTGCCATCGTGCTGGAGTCCGAGAGCGCGAGCAGTCGGGATATCCTGCAGAAAGCGCTCGATGAATTAGTGATGGCGACCGGCAGCGAGCGCGGCTTCTTCGTTTGCCTCGGGGACTCGGCGAGGTCCGTCGGTCACCGGGACGGGCCCTGGGCCGAGTGCGCTCGGGATCGCGTCCCCCTGATCCGCGAGGGCGTCCTAGCCGCCCCGGTCATTCGCGACGACCGCTGCGCCGGGGTCTTGGGGGTCGCCGGCAAAACCAGGCCTTACAACGAATGGGACTTGGCCCTAGGCGCTCGCGTCGCCGAGTCGACCTGGGAGGTCTTCGAGCGGAAGCGCGACCAGGAGAAGGGGCGCGATATTATGATCCAGCGGGATCTCGCCATCTCGGCGATGCGCGCCGGCGTGGAAACTTGGTATATCGGCGAAGGCCGCAAGGAATATGACGAGCGCTGGGCGGGCATCCTCGGCTATACCGTTGCCGAGTTGCCGGAGGACTCGATGTCGACTTCCAGACTCCTCACCCACCCCGACGACTACCAGGCGGTTACCGCTTGCATGCTGAGCTACCTTGCTGGCGAGGCCGACGGCTACGAGGCCGAGTTCCGGATGCGGCACAAGGACGGCCGCTGGATCTGGGTCCTGGAACGAGCGCTCATCGTTGAGAGAGGGCGCCGCGGCGAGCCCCTCCGAGTCTCAGGCCTCATCATCGACATCAGCGGCCTCAAACAGGTCGAAGATCGGCTCCGTGACGCCGTGCGCGAGAAGGACACCCTCCTTCAGGAGTTGTTCCACCGCACCAAGAACACGATGCAACTTATCAATGCCATGCTCGAAATGAAGAAACAAGGACCGGAGGCATCGGGCTTCAACCAGGCCATCGAGACGGTCCAGGGGAAAATCATCGCCATGGCCCTCGTGCAGGAAAAGCTCTACCGGAACGGCAACCTATCTACCCTGGACCTTGGAGAATACATCACGGAGCTCATCGAACTGATGAAAGACAGTGTCCCTCGGATACCGGAGAACGTCTCGATCCGCAGCGAGACCGTATCCGTGCCGATATCGGTGGACGCGGCCGTGCCCTGCGGCCTCATCGTTTCGGAGCTGATTACCAACGCCCTCGCCCACGCCTTCCCGAGAGGGGCCGGGGGGACCATCGACGTGGCGGTGTCGAAGGACCTCGAGGGGATTTCCGTTTCGGTCCGGGACGACGGCGTAGGCCTGCCTTCGGGCTTCGACATTCGCAGCACCTCCTTTCTGGGCCTCAAGACCGTCGTAGGCATCGGCGAGGAGCAGCTGCGTGGTCGCGTAGTCTTCGGCAGGGTGGAGAGAGGCTTCTCCTGCCGCCTGTCGTTTAAGGACGTATACTACCCGCGGCGTTTATAGCCGCTATCGACTTCGACGAGGCGAGGAGGAAGAGCATGCGAGAACTAAGAATACTGATAGTAGAGGACGAATTCCTGAGCCGGCAGCTCCTCCAGACCTATATAGCGGAGCACGGCAGCTGCGACGTCGCGGTAGACGGCAACGAGGCGGTCCGCGCCGTCAAGCTCAGCTACGAGGCCGGCAAGCCCTACGACCTCGTCTTCATGGATATCATGCTTCCCGAAAAGGACGGCCAGACCGCGCTCAAGGAGATCCGCGCCTTCGAGTCCGAGCGCGGCGTCCTCGGAGAGGACACCTGTAAAGTGCTCATGATGACCGCTTTGAGCGATGCCCGCAGCGTGATGGAGGCCTTCAAGAACCAGTGCGAGGGTTATATCACAAAGCCATACTCGAAAGTCAAGCTCGACGAGGCGGTGAGGAAAGTCGGCCTGGGCGGCTGGAGTTGAGGGACTCCGGAGCTAATATGGGTGGCATGGGGGCTTTGGGCAGCATCCTCCTGGTGGAGGACGATTTCCTGACCGCGCTCGCCGAGAAGATAAGTCTCGAGTCCTGCGGCTATCGGGTGCTGCCGGCAAGCTCCGGTCAGGAGGCCGTTGACCTCTTCCGCTCGGACCCCGGGATCGACCTCGTGCTCATGGACATCGATTTGGGCCCGGGCATCGACGGCATCGAGGCGGCCACGATCATGCTGATGGACAGGGAGCTCCCGATCATTTTCCTCTCCAGTCATTCGGAGCCGGAGATCGTCGAGCGTACCGAGACCGTCACCTCGTACGGCTACATCGTCAAGAGCTCCGGGACCGCCGTCATCGATGCCTCGATCAAGATGGCCTTCCGGCTGCATGAGGCCCAGAAAGGCCTCTGGGCCGAGAAAGAGCATCTCCGCGCGACTCTCAATTCCATCGGCGACGCCGTCATCGCGACGGATATCTCGGGCAACGTCACGCGGATGAATCCGGTCGCGCAGCGCCTCACCGGCTGGGATTTCGCAGGCGCCGAGGGCCGCCCCATCGAAGACATTTTTGCCATCGTCAACGCCCAGACTGGAGCTCCTGTCGAGAATCCCGTGCCCAGGGTCCTCGAGAGCGGCGCGATGGTCGGCCTGGCCAACCACACCGTACTCCTCTCCCGTACCGGCCGCGAGTACCAGATCGCCGATTCGGCCGCGCCGATCTTCGACGACGCCGGCCGGTCCTCCGGCGTCGTCCTGGTATTCCGGGACGTCACGGAGGAATATGGCATGCTCGAGGCGCTCCGGCGCAGCGAAGATCTCTACCGCTCGCTTTTCTCGCACATGCTGAACGGCCTCGCCTATTGCAGGATGGACTTCGACGCGGACGGTCGGCCCCTGGATTTCACCTATCTTTCGGTCAACGCGGCTTTCGAGTCGCAAACCGGATTGCACGACGTCGAGGGCAAGAGGGTGACGCAGGTGATCCCAGGAATCCGCGAGCAGGACGACGGGCTCTTCGATCTCTACGGGAGAGTGTCGAAAGGAGGGAAGCCCGAGCGGGTCGAGTATTTCGTCGAATCCCTCGGGATGTGGTTTGAGGTATCGGCTTATTGTCCGGTCCATGGATTCTTCGTCGCGGTCTTCGACGTCATAAGCAAGCGGAAGGAGGCGGAACAGTCGCAGGCCGAGAGCGAGGAACGGCTGAGGCTGGCCTTGAAGGCGGCAAAGGCGGGAACGTGGGAGTGGGATCTGCGCACGAATGCCAATACCTGGTCCGACGAGCTGTGGGACCTCTACGGCCTTTCTTGTCGCAGCGCCGAGCCTTCCTACGAGGCGTGGCTTTCCAGCGTCGCGCCCGAGGATCGCGAACGGGTCGTCGACGCCCTGAATGAAGCCGTGCGCTCGGGAACCGAGCTGAACATAGAATGGCGAGTCGCCGGCGCCGAGGACCGTTGGCTGATGTCCCGGGGGCAGCCGAAGCTCGATTCGTCGGGTCGGGTCCGTCGCTACATCGGCGTAGCGATCGAGATCACGGATCGCAAGAGGGCGGAGGTGCAAGTCCGCGGCCTCCTCGCCGAGAAGGAGCTGATCCTCCGCGAGGTGCATCATCGCGTCAAGAACAACATGAGCACAATCTGCAATTTCCTCGGTCTGCAGGCTGAGTCGGCGCGGGAGACATTCGCTAAGCGGGCCCTGCTGGACGCGGGATCTCGCGCGCAGAGCATGCTCATTCTCTACGACAAGCTCTATCAGACGGGACAGTTCGAAAGGATGTCCCTGCGGATGTACCTCCCAACCCTGATCGACCAGATCATCGCGAATTTCGAAAACCGCGAGGGGGTGAGTGTGGAGAAACGGATCGACGATATCGTCCTCGACGCAAAGCGTCTGCAATCTATCGGCGTAATCCTCAACGAGCTCCTGACCAATATCATGAAGTACGCCTTCGCCGGAAGGGGGAAAGGAGAAATCCGCGTCGCGGCCTCGCAAGCGGACGGCATGGTTGTTATAGTCGTGCAGGATAACGGTGTCGGGATGCCCGAAGGCATAAGCTTTGATCGCTCGGACGGATTCGGGCTAATGCTCATCGATGGACTCACCAGGCAGATCGATGGAGAAATATGCCTCGAGAGGGTCGGGGGCACAAGGGTCATCCTGAAATTTCCCGGATAGTCTATCACTAGGCAAAGGAGGGATGGCTCCTTGATTGACGTGAGCCTATCTTGGGCGCCAATCCTCGATTCGGGCGGGAAGATAGTCGGCCGCATGGCGATTTGGTCCGATATCACGATGCGGAAGCAAACAGAAGCGGAACTATGGACTTCCCTGGCCGAAAAAGAGATATTACTAGGAGAATTGTACCATCGAACGAAGAATAGTATGAACAGAATTATCTCTTTGCTCAACATGCAGGCGATGTAGTGCTATGACAAGGGCCTGGCTCGAGCCTTCGAGGACCCGGAGAACCGGATATACTCCATGGCCCTAGTGCATCAGAAGCTCTACGAATCGGGCGACCTCTCGCTCGTCAATCTGAGGAGGTACTTGCCCGACCTCTGCGATTACCTAGTCTCCGCTTGCTCGATCGAGCCGAATTCGATCGCGCCTAAAAATGGATATTGAGGACATTAATGTTTCGATCGACACGGCGATCCCATGCGGTCTGCTCGTCGACGAGCTCGTATCGAATGCTCTCAAGCATGCGTTCCGAACTGGGAGACGGGGGACAATTGCCATAGCCCTCAGCCTCGATAGCGACGGAGCAATATCGCTCAAGGTCTGCGACAATGGTATCGGGGTCTTGGATATCGCCGAGATAGAAAGGCGCATGAAAATGGGTTCGCGAACCATCATGGGTTTGGGCGAGAAGCAACTAAGTGGTCGAATCAGCTTCAGTTCCGGTCCAGGCTTGGCCTGCGAACTAAGATTCGCAAACCAACGCTACGCTCCGAGAATCTGATATGCCCATCCCGAAGGTGCTCGTGTTTGCGGATGTGGCCTGCATCGCACTCAATCTTGCGCAAGAGATGGTTGATGCGGGATACGGGCCATGAACGCAGTGAAGAACCTATCCAATTCATTTTTTTGTGAGTATTATAAAGTGTGGTGGGTACCGACCAATGGCAAAATTTCTTTCTTATGATGGGAGGCGGAGCGGCAGCTCTCGCAGGTTTGGTGTTTATAGCCATGTCCATCAATCTTTCGATTATCACTCAGGATGCGACTCATAAAAATCGTGCCATAGCAACGTTAACGGGCTTCACTGCCGTATTCATGATCTGTGGATTCGCCCTCATTGGAAACCAAAACTATCGATCCATCGGCGTTGAGTGGTTGGTTGTTGCGCTCGTTCCGACGATTACATACATTCGAGTATACATCCGGGCCACAAAAATGGGCAGAAGCTCCGTGGGGCTCAGCATCGGTCGTTTTATCGCGGGCACAACTTGTTACGTGGCTCAGATAATAGGTTCCATCTTACTTATATTTGGATGTATTTCCGGATTATACGTGGCCTCAATAGCTATGGTGCTCTCTTTCGCTTTTTTCATTTCAGGTGCGTGGCTCCTCATCATTGGCGTTTACGAGAATCAGGTTAAGCAACATTAGAAAATATTATCGCTTGATTGGAGAAAACTCGCTTAGATTCCCTTCCATATTATAATCAGCTCCCCGGCACCGAGAGCCTGGCCCGAGCGAGGTATTACCGATATGCAATTATTTTTGCCCTTAATGAAATAATTTGGTTAATTGACGCAGTATCGCGGTGCCTCTACCGATAAATGGCGGTTCTATCGCAGCGCCTTGATCGCCTTTCTCAGTCGGGCTCCAAGGTCCTCGTCGGCTGAAGCGAAATGGCCGATGCACCGTTCGATAATGTCCTCGCGGCTTACGCGCGCGAGGCTCCCGGCAATGTTCTCGACAAGCCGCATTTTTTCATCTTCTTTCATCAGTCGGTAAAGATCTCCCGCCTGCACGAAGTCGTCGTCATCTTTGTGGGCTTCCCAGGCGTATGAGCCGGTTGATCCATGGAGCTCGAGACGGGCATAGAGCGCATCATCGGTCTGGCCGGGTCCGCCGAAACTGTTGGGTTCATAGTTCTTGGCGCGCCCCGCATTGCCGTCGAACCGCGTATATCCGTCGCGACCGTAGTTGTTGGCCTCGGCCAGTTTCGGCCTGTTGACCGGCAATTGGGTGTGGTTGATGCCGAGACGGTACCGATGCGCGTCTCCGTACGCGAAGAGTCGCCCCTGAAGCATCTTGTCCGGCGACGGCCCGATCCCGGGAACGAAGTTGGCGGGATCGAACGCGGCCTGCTCGATTTCCGCGAAGTAATTCTCGGGGTTGCGATTGAGTACCAGCTTCCCGAGCTCGATGAGCGGATAATCCCTCTGGGACCATACCTTGGTAAGGTCGAAGGGATTGAAGCGGTAGTTCGTGGCATCGGCAAAGGGCATGATCTGGACCTTCACGGTCCACGAAGGAAACTCCTTCCGTTCGATGGCGCGCAGCAGGTCCAGCTGGCAGTAATCGGGGTTTTCCCCCGCGATTTTGGCCGCTTCCTGGGCTGTCAGGCAGCGGATCCCCTGGTCGGTCTTCAGGTGGTATTTTACCCAGATCCCCTCGCCCTTGGCATTCATCCACTGGAACGTATGGGACCCGAAGCCGTCCATGTGGCGATAGCTCGCGGGGATGCCGCGATCGCCGAAAAGCCACACGAACTGATGCGTCGCCTCCGGGGATAGAGAGAAGAAATCCCACACATTGTCGGGTTCCTGGACATTGGTGTAGGGATCGCGCTTCTGGGAGTGGATGAAATCGGGGAATTTCAAGGGATCGCGAAGGAAGAAGATGGGCGTATCGTTGCCGACGAGATCGTAGTTGCCGTCTTCAGTGTAGAATTTGATGGCGAACCCTCGCGGGTCGCGCACCGTGTCGGCAGAGCCCTTCTCGCCTGCGACCGTCGAGAAGCGAATGAGCAGTTCCGTGGTCTTCCCGACCCTCTCGAGGAACTTGGCTTTGGTGTAAGGGCTGAGGTCTTTCGTGACGGTAAACGTGCCATAGGCCCCCGAGCCTTTCGCGTGGACGACTCGCTCGGGGATTCGCTCGCGCTCAAAGCGGGCCAGCTTTTCTATGAGGTGATGATCCTGTATCAGGACCGGCCCGTTCGGCCCCGCGGTTTGAGAGTGCTGGTTATCCGCGACGGGAGCGCCGGATTCGGTCGTCAGGGACTTTTTGTCGGACATGACCTACCTCCTCGGAAAGCAAGATTGCAATTTCGATCTATATTAGAATGTTCTTATATATCCGTTACGCTCGATCGTCTAAGATATCTTCACATTTCAACACCCATAGTACTATGTCCACGCAGCGCGTCAAGGCTGCATTCACGGGCCTCCACGGAAGTGGGGCAAGCCCGAAAATGAAAAAATTAAAATGTCCAGAATAGTAATTGAACTCGCGATGCGGCGAGATATATTGTCAGTGTCAACCTGACCGCGGTCCCCCCGGTTCGACCAAATAAACAAGTTTAATTTCAGATTTCTCAGAGGTCCCGTCCTCCAGGCGCCCTCAATCGACGATGTGGTCGGCACGCCGAGGTCACTGGGGAGGATCGTCGATTCGTTCCGAGAAGGAGGTTCCTACGTGAAAAAATCAATAGCCATACTGGCAGTAATCGCTTTCGCGACTATAGGCATCCATTCCCAATCGTTCGCTGGATTCCAGACTGCATTCCAGAGCCTCGCGGGCGATATAGCCGCCAGCTTGGCCACCGATTCGACCATTGGTTCCGATTGGTCCGACGCCTATGTCGGAGGTTTCCCGCACTTCGGCGTGGGGCTTGCTACCGGCGCGACATTCGTGAACGTCGCGAGCGCCTCGACTCTTTTCGCCACGATGGGCGCCGCGATGCCGTCGGCGTTCTCGAAGTACGGAATTCCGATCCCCGCCGCGGTCGCGACCTTAAAAATCGGCATTCCCTTCCTTCCTCTGGACATCGGAGTCAAGGCCGGATATATACCTCCCTCTATCGGGAAAACCCTCCTCTGCGACACGGGAGTCGACGCCAACTATCAGAACATCGGCATCCAGATCCGCTATGCCCTCATGAAGCAGAACGCGCTTCTGCCCAATGTCAGCATAGGGGTCGCCTACGATTACCAGCAGGGGAGCCTAAGCGCGCCGACGGGAATCGGCTCGCAGAGCCTGAGCTATGGCGGCTATAGCGTCACCATGACGAACCCCAACCTCGACTTGGGCTGGACCTCGAGCACCTTCGACTTCACCGCCCAGGTGAGCAAGAAACTCCTCTTCCTCGTACCCTACATCGGCGCGGGCTACACGGTCGGAAGCTCCACGGTTACGGGCGGTCTCGACTCGGATATCAGCACCAATTATCCGACCGGAATCAATGGCCTCGCCAATTACATTGAGGCCAACGGCGGCACCGCCCCCGATTTCTCTTCCGGCGGATTTTCGTATTCGGTCGTTAGCGACAGTCCCGTCTTCCGCGTGTATGGCGGCCTCTCGTTCAGGATCTTCATCCTCGATTTCGACGTCCAGGCCCTCTACGTGCCGGTCAGCAGGGACCTAGGAGCCTCGTTCACGACTCGATTGCAGTTCTAGCCGAGCCTAACGGCGACGCCGAAAGGACATTCATGGCTGGGGAAATAGTCCCATACCCTCCGAACTAAGCGCATGAATAGTTTTTCATGAAGCAGGCCCCGTCAAGGAGAAGCACTATCCCTCGTGTGCGGTCAGCATCTCGCGGAGGCCGGCTGCGACGATCGACCTCCACTGCCGCGGCTCGAGGAGTTCCGCGCCGGGACCGAGCCAGCGGACGAGGGCGGCCGCGATCTCAGGCCAACTTTCCCCGTAGGTCATGGCGACGCGTCCGTCGGGCAGGTCCTCGAAGACGGCGTTGCCGTAGTACCAGTCCCTGCGAAGTCGCTCGGCCTGCTGGGGCGCCATCGCGATCCGCGCGCTGGAGCCTTCCCGCCAACGATCCATGGCTTTCTTTAGCCACTTTCGGTCGAGCAGGCCTTCGATGTCGAATCTGTATTCGGTGGGCCGCATCGAGGGGGCGGCACTTATCTCGATGATTCGGTCCGAACGCCACATCCTCGGCTCGCCTTCGCGCACCTCGACGTCGCCGACGAGGTACCAGCGATCGCGATCCCACAGTATGCCTCGAGGCTCGACCTCCCGGGCAGGCTCCTCGTCCCGATAGGGCGAACGGTACCTAAGTTTCACCCGCGAGCGTGAAAGGATCGCCCTGAGGAAGCGCCCGACGATCTCTGCCTCGGCGGCATCGGTCTCGCCTCGCGCTCGGGCCAGGGGATCGTCGGGCTCGGGGTGGAAGAGATCGGCGGGAACTCGCTCGAAGCCGATGAAGCGAAAGGCCCGTTCCATGGTCCCGCGGGTCTCGGGCGGCAGAGCCGCGAGAAGTTTCCGCTCCGCGAAATCCGCTTCCTTCGGGAATGGCATGACCCTCAGCCTCTTCATAAGGATAAGTCCGAGGAGGAGGGAGACGGCCTCCTCGGCTCCGAGGGTGACGGGCGGTAGGAAATAGCCTTCCCGGAGCCTGAAGCCACCCGCCCTTCCCATATCGGCCGCGACCGGTACGCCCAGGCCGCTCAGGATCTCGATATCGCGATAGACAGTACGCACGGATACCTCGAAGCGGGCGGCGAGTTCGGTCGCAGAAACTACCCTGCCGCCGCGGAGGAGAAGGAGGAGACTCAGGGTTCTGTCGAGCCTATTCATGTGAATTCCGTTTAAAATATGACACATTTGGACGCTATGGACCAGTCTAATGAAGCCCAGGACGGGCGCCGGCCCGATGGGAGTTTTTCGAAATCGGAACGGTCCTAAACTGACTTGACGCAATACCCGGATCCTGTAAAATGAGGGCTGAAGGCGAGGAGATATTTATGGCTTGCAAAAGCAGCAAGTTATATGTGAAATATCGAGTTTGGACGTCCTCAAATGGAATCTCGCCTCCCCGCCTTCGTCCTTCATAATGGCCGAAAAGACCGAGGTTCGTCGACAGCGAAATGGGGCGGATAACGGGGGGAATATCGATTGAAGATTTATTCGATCCCAACGCTGATCATTGCAGCGATATGCATGACCATTGCTATCAGCGATTCCCTGGCCTGGACCCGAAGGAAGGAAAAGAAAAGCGGCCTAGCCTTCATCTTGATCTGCCTCGGCGGCGTATCCTTCTGCCTAGCCTGTTCCGGCGAGTACAATGTCGACTTCCCTATCCAAAGCGTCTTTTGGCTCAAGGGCGAAGTGATCGCGAGCACTATTTCGGGTTTTGCCCTTCTCTGGTTCATCGCCGAGGAGACGCAGCTCATCAAGCCGAGATACATCGTACTATGCCTAATATGGGCCATCCTCGCCTCCCTCAGTCAAGTTCTCGATCTCGGCGAGCTTACGTGGGTTACGAGTCGTCCCTTCGTGCTGCACGTCGATCTCCCCTTCGGGGTGGATTTCATATACAAGGAGGTAGAGAGGGGCATAGTTCTCGTCGCAATAGATTTCGCGGGATTCTTTTTCCTCGTCTATCTTCTCTGCATCGTCGTCAAGTTCAGGCGCCTGGGGAATCGCAAGGAATCCTCGGTCCTCTTCTTCGCCCTCGGATTCATCATCTCGGCCGAAATCATCGATTTCCTCATCGGGATCGGGCTATTCCGCTTCGTCTTCCTTATGGAATACGCGTGGCTGGCGACGATACTCGTCGTAGGCCTCCGCCGATCCAACGACTTCATCGAGGCCGCGCTCACGAGAAAGGCGCTTCAGAAAACGGACGAGGACCTGAAAGACTCGCAGGCGACCCTATCGATCATCATCGATAGCACGGCCGACCTGATATGGTCTGTCGACTCGGGCTCCTACAGCTTGCTCTCCTTCAACCGAAGCTTCCGGAATCATTTTTTGGAATGTCATGGCATTGCAGTCGCCGCCGGAATGCACCTGGATGAGCTGTACTCTTCGGAAGAAGCCATTCGACATTGGCGCGAGATATATCAGAGAGGGATTGAGGAAGGCGGCTATTCGATCGAGTGGAGCATGCCCGAGGATTCAAGGATGTTTCTGCTGAGCATCAATCGCCTTGGGCGAGATGGCAGAGTATTCGGATTGTCGGTATTCGGCCAAGACATCACCGAGAGGAAAAAGGCCGAAAAGCAGATAAGCAGCTCGCTGTTGGAAAAGGAAATTCTCTTGAGGGAAATCTACCATCGCACGAAAAACAACATGAGCGTGATAATCTCGTTACTAAGGCTTCAAGCCAACGAGATAGGCGACGATAGACTCAGAGAGGCCTTCGCCGTATCAATCGACAGGATTCTATCCATTTCCTTGGTTCATGATCAACTCTATAAGTCCGGCGACCTATCCTACATTGACTTGGGAAGCTATATCAAGGATTTGACGGATCGATTGGTCGCGGGCTACACATTGCCCGACAACCGGCCGTCGCTGGTTCTGGAAATGGATAGCCCGCGGGTGATGCTCGATGCGGCGATTAATTGCGGCCTGATCGTAAACGAGCTTGTGACGAATGCCCTCAGATATGCCTTCCCCGAAGGTAAAATGGGCGAAATAAAGATCCGATTGAATCGGGACGAGGAAAAGAGAATATACTTGACTGTCTCCGATAATGGGATCGGGCCGGCTCCGGGCTTCGACATCAAGCGCGATGGCCGCCTTGGCCTGCGACTGATCGACAGCTTGGCTCACGGGAAACTGCAAGCGCAGATGGAGTTCAATACGGATCGGGGATTTTCGTGCGCATTGGTATTCGCGGACGAGGAAAAGCTCGGCACGAAATAGGGGTTTGGCAACAGAACTATCCTCAGAATCCAGATTGACGTCCCGAGGGGGCGGGTCTATCATACCGAAGCTGTGCAAACGATTGCACAGCAAGGGGCGCTATGGCGGTGACGTCGCGCGACATCGCGCGGATAGTCGGTGTCTCGGTATCTACGGTGTCCAGGAGCCTCAACGACAACCCGCGCATCTCCGCCGATACGAGGGAGAAGATCAAACGCGTGGCCGCCGAGCTCGATTACGAGTTCGACGCCAGCGCCCGGAGCCTCGCCACCCGCCGCTCGGGGACGGTGGTCCTTGTATGCCCGGATTTCCTCGACCGCTTCGCGAATGGGCTCTACCTTAACCTCCTCATCCACGACCTCCGGCGGAACCTCGCCTCCCGCGGTCTCGATTGCCTCGTGACCGAGGGGGCCTCGCCCTCGGGCAAGGGTACGCTTAGGCGCCTCGTCCTCCAGCGCAAGGTCGACGGGATCCTCCTCCTCCTCGCCGGCACCATGCCCGAGGACTGGACTCTGATCCGGAAGCGGGCGATACCCGTGGTCCAGGTCCACAACGTGCCCTCCTATTTCGACGTAGGCAGGCTCGACTACTTCTTCACCGACAACGTCCGGGGCGGCCGGCTCGCCGCGGAGGCGCTGATCGAGGCCGGCTCCCGCCGGATGGCCTACATGGCGGCTCCCCGCCCGAATCCCGAGATGGCCGATCGCGAGAAGGGGTTGAGAGAGGCGCTGGAAGAGCGCGGCCTCTTCCCGGACGAGCTCCTGAGGCTCGAGGTCGAGAACGGCTACGATGCCGCCTATACCTGCGTCCGCCGCAATATCGAGGCACTCAAGCAGGTCGACGGCCTCTTCGCCTACACCGACGTCATGGCCTTCGGCGCCATCCGCGCGCTCACGGACGAAGGAGTCGAAGTCCCGCGCGACCTGCGCGTCGTCGGCTATGACGACATCGAGATCGCCAACTGGGTGCGGCCCGGACTGACGACGGTTCACCAGCCGAGGGAGGAGGTCGCGCGTCTCGCGACGGACAGGCTCTTCGACCTCCTCGAAGGCAGGGGGGAAGGAGTCGAGCAACGCATGATCGCTCCTTTCCTCGTCCGCAGGGAAAGCTGCTGAGATATTCGATGATTATTGTGCAACCGATTGCGCTTGGAGGATGCCTTTGAATCGGACTTGGTGGAAGGAAGGGGTGGTCTACCAGATCTATCCCCGGAGCTTCATGGACTCGAATGGCGATGGTATCGGCGACCTCGCGGGAATCGCGGAGAAAGCGGATTATATCGCCTCTCTCGGCGTCGACATCGTCTGGCTGAACCCCGTCTACAGTTCGCCCAACAAGGATAATGGATACGACATCAGCGACTACGAGGAGGTCATGGAGGAATTCGGCACGATGGCTGACTTAGGCCGCCTTGTCGCGGCCCTCCATGGGCGGGGGATCCGCGTGGTCATGGACCTCGTAGTAAACCACAGCTCGGACGAGCATCCCTGGTTCCGGGACTCGCGCTCCTCGAAGCTCTCCCCGAAGCGCGACTGGTACATCTGGAGGCCTGGCCGGGCGGGCGGCCCTCCCAACAACTGGAAGGCCTGCTTCGGCGGGGGCGCCTGGGAGCTCGACCCCGCGACCGGCGAGTACTACCTCCACCTCTTCGATCCCGGCCAGCCCGACCTCAACTGGGAGAACCCCGAGCTCCGGAAGGCGGTCTATGCCATGATGCGGCGCTGGTTCGAGCGCGGCATCGACGGCTTCCGGATGGACGTCGTGACCCTGTTCTCGAAGGATCCCTCCTACCGCGATCTCGCGCCGGGGGAGGGGATCTTCTCCTCGACCGCGCCCTACGTCTTCGGCCCCCGGCTCCACGAGTTCATCCGCGAGATGCGCCGGGAGGCACTTGACGGCTTCGACGTCATGACGGTGGGGGAGGCGCCCGGCTCGACTGTCGAGAACGCCCTCGAGCTCGTCGGAGAGGGACGCGGGGAGCTCGATATGCTCTTCCAGTTCGAGCTCATGGGCGTGGACTACACGGACGGGGACAAGTGGCGGCAGCGGCCTATCGACCTCGTCGAATTGAAGCGCATCATCGAACGCTGGCAGCTCGGCCTCGCGGGCCGGGCCTGGAACTCGAACTATCTGATGAACCACGACCAGCCGCGCTCGGTCTCCCGCTTCGGCGACGAAGGTCGCTATCGGCGCGAGTCGGCCAAGGCTCTCCTCCTCCTCAACCTCTCGCTGGGCGGCACTCCGTACATCTACCAGGGAGAGGAGCTCGGCATGGCGAACGTCTCCTTCTCCTCCATCTCCGACTACCGGGACGTGGAAACGCTCAACTATTACAGGGAGGCCCTCGCCGCGGGCAGGAGCCCGGCCGAGGCGATGCGGTCGATCCGCTACATGAGCCGAGATAACGCGCGCACGCCCATGCAATGGAGCGCCGGCCCGAACGCCGGCTTCAGCGCGGCTCGCCCCTGGATCGGCCTCAATCCCGACCACGCGTCGGTCAACGCCGAGACCGAGGAGGCCGATCCGGATTCCACGCTCAACTTCGCGCGAGCTATAATTAAATTCAGGAGAGAGCACAAGTGCCTCGTCTACGGCTCCTTCGAGCTCCTCGCCCGCGAGGAGCCGCGGCTCTTCGCTTTCGCGCGCGAGGGCGAGGGGGAGCGCCTCCTCGTCGAGATAAACATGTCGCGTGAAGCCGTCCAGGCAGCCGCGCCCCGTCATTGCGCGACGATCCTCATTTCGAACCTCGGCGCCGCCGGCGTGCGGGCGCCTGGGACCCTCGAGCCATGGGAGGCGAGGATTTCCGCGCTTCGTTAGGCATTCTCGCCCGTCTGACGGGCGACACCGCGTATCGTATTTCAGGAGGTACAAGATGCGAAGAGTTCTAGCGATGGTCCTGACGCTCAGTCTGCTCGGAGGCGCCGCCCTCGTGGCCGCGCCGGCCACAATGGTCACGATGATGCAGCTCAAGGTGGAGATCAAAGACGCGCTCGACGCCTACGCGGCCAAGTACAGCGCCGCCCACCCTGGCGTCACGGTGAGCGTCGAGACCCTCGGCGGCGGAGCCGACTTCGGCGGCGCGCTCAAGGCCAAGATTCAGGCCGGTCAGATGCCCGATATCTTCGTCATCGAAGGCATGGGCCAGTACAATGTCTTCAAGGACTACATCGCCGACCTCGGCGATCAGCCTTGGGTGAAGGACACCGACCTAGCCTTCAAGGTGAACGGCAAGGTCTACGGCTTCCCGGTCTCCATCGAGGGCTACGGACTCGCCTACAACGCCGACATCCTCAAGAAGGCCGGAGTCGATCCCTCCAAGCTGACCACGAGGGCCGCCTACGAGAAGGCCTTCAAGACCATCGACGCGAAGAAGCAGGAGCTCGGCCTAGACGCAGTCGTGTCCATGGCCGCTTCCGTCGCGGGCGGCATGTGGTGGGTGGCCGGCCAGCATAACCTGGCCTGCTACTGGGGCGGCGGGCTCGGTTTCGACGACACCAGCATCATCCAGAAGGCGCTCAAGGGGCAGCTCGACGACGCACGCTTCCTCCAGTACGCCAAGTACGTCCAGCTCCTGTTCAAGTACGCGGACAAGAGCATCCTCCAGAACGGCAGCTACGACAACCAGGTCGCCTCCTTCGCCCAGGGCAAGACGGCCTTCCTCCACCAGGGCAACTGGGTCGACCCCAACATGAAGCAGCTCGGCGTGACCTTCAAAATGGGCTACGCCCCCCACGCCTTCCTCGACACCCCCGAGAAGGGCCTCTACCTCTTCGCCCCCAGCTGGTACTGCGTGAACCCCAAGAGCCCCAACGCGGCCGCGGCCAAGGCCTTCCTCGCCTCCATCGCCATGACCCCCGAGGGCCAGGACTACATGGTCAACCAGGCCGGTATGATCCCCGCTTTCAAGTCGGTCAAGCTCCAGCCCAAGGGGCAGCTCAGCCAGGCCCTCATGGCGGCGAACGCCCGGGGCGGGAACTATGGCGTCTTCTTCGGCATGCTGCCGGACGGCGCCGGGCAGAACGTCTTCGGCCCGATCTACGATCTCTTCGCCCAGAACCCGGACAACATCGATCAGTTCGTCGCGGACATGAAGAAGGCCGTCGCAGGCCTCCCCAAGATGTGACCGGCCGTTAATCCATCCGTGCGAGGCCCCCGCCGGCGACGCCGGCGGGGGCCGGAGGCGAAGGCCTCGCACGACGAAGATCGCCGGGCCGCAGCCCGGCACGGAACGAGGGTTCAAGCGATGCGCCGACATAGCCTTGCTAAGGTCCTCTTCGTCCTCCCCTGCGTGTTCGCGTTCGCGATGGTCATGCTGATCCCTTTCTTCTTTGGACTCTTCTACTCCATGACCGATTGGAACGGGGTCTCCCAGTCGATCAAGTTCGTGGGATTCGTCCATTTCGCGAAAGCCCTCACCGAGCCGGGCTTCCTTTATTCCTTCCTCATCACGATGGCCTACACGGCGATAAACGTAGTCCTCGTCAACGTGGTCGGCTTCGCCTTGGCCCTTATCGTCACGGGCAACCTGCGCTTCCGCAACTTGTACCGCGCGGGCTTCTTCACCCCCTACCTCATCGGCGGCATCGTGCTGGGCTACATCTGGCAGTTCCTCTTCAACAGCGCCGTGCCCGCTCTCGGCAAGGCCCTCGCGATCGGGCACTTGCAAACCTCGCCGCTGAGCCGGCCCGACGCCGTCATCTGGGCCATGTCGGTCGTCAACACCTGGCAGTACGCGGGCTACATCATGCTCATCTTCATAGCGGCCATCCAGGCGATTCCCGCCTCGCTCATGGAGGCGGCCAAGATCGACGGGGCCGGATACTTCCGACGAGTGACCAGGATCCTCATACCGATGACGGCCAACGCCTTCACCATCTCGCTTTTCCTGACCCTCACGACCTCGTTCAAGCAGTACGACATGAACTTCACCCTCACGAGAGGAGGTCCCGCGACACGCTTCTTCGACCAGCCGGTCAAGGCCAGCCAGCTCCTCGCCATGAATATCTTCGACACGGCCCAAGCCAACTATATGGCCGAGGCCCAGGCCAAGGCCGTGATCCTCTTCGTCGCCCTCGTCGTCGTGTCGCTCGTCCAGGTATCGGTCAACAAAAGAAAGGAGGTGGAGATGTGACGCGAAGACGCCGCGCCGCCCGCACGCTGGGGGAAGTCCTCGTCGTCCTCCTCCTCGCGATCTTCCTCATCCCCTTCGTCATGGTCGTGATGAACTCGGCCAAGACATCGAAGGACATTCTCTACGACACCCTCGCGCTGCCATCCGATTGGGGACAGCTGTTCGCGAACGTCGGGCTCATCTTCAACAATCACACGGTCCACTATGCCAATGCCTTCCTCGACAGCACGCTGATCACCTTCTTCTCGCTCGCGGTCATAGCGCTCTTCTCGTCGATGTGCGCATGGGCCCTCGTGCGCACGCGGTCGGCCTGGTCCACGATCCTGTTCTTCGCGTTCGTCGCGGCGATGGTGATCCCCTTCCAGGTCCTCATGTTCCCCCTGGTGCGATGGATGCGCGTCCTCGGGGACTTCATCCATTTCAGGCTCCTGCAGTCGATCCCGGGCATCGTCTTCGCCTATCTCGGCTTCGGATGTCCCCTTTCCATCTTCATCTTCCACGGCTTCATAAAGAACATTCCCTACGAGCTCGAGGAGTCGGCTACAATCGACGGCTGCAGCCAATCGCGGACCTTCTTCGCGATCGTGTTCCCCCTCCTCCAGCCGATCATCATCACGGTCCTCATACTCAACGGCATCTGGATCTGGAACGACTACCTCCTCCCCCTCCTGATGCTCGGCTCCAACGGCGCCGTGCAGACGGTCCCGGTCGCGGTGACCGCCTTCGCGGGGGCATATCTCAAGCAATGGGACCTCATCCTCACCTCGACGCTGATCGCCATACTGCCGGTCATCGTCCTCTATCTCTTCGCCCAGAGGTACATCATCAAGGGAATGATCGAGGGAGCGATAAAGTAGGCTCGACAAAATAGGTTCCCGACGCGGGAACGAAGCCACTATTCGGAGGATTCTCATTAAACGCATACGCAAAACCGGCGCATAGCCATTCCTTCCGACAGTCGAAGTGAGATGACCGGCGCCGGTTTTCCGGTAACCGTAAGTCCTTATCCTGTAAATCCGAGACTGGAAATAGGCCGCTTTGCGGCCTGAGCCGGGAAGAATGGATTGTAGCATGCGCTGTCGCGCATGTCGGCTTCGAATCCTTCTCGTTCGATTCTCGATCTCCGCCTTAATGATGAAGCCCGCAGGCCTGCGGGCTTCGGGTTAGCCGAGATCGAGAATCGAACTCGACACCTGCGCATTACGAGTGCGCCGCTCTGCCAAATGAGCTATCTCGGCGTGCGGAAACCAATATATCCGAGTCCCCATTCCCAAATCAAGGGGAGTCGCGCATCGCGCGGATCAGTATTTGAACTCGCTATCTCCTATAAACTCGCGGAGCAGGCTGTCGCCGGGGACGCTGGTCGAGGGAATGGGCGCGAAGTTGTCCAGGAAGGCCTGGAGGCGCCGCGCCTCGGAGTACTCGACGCAGGTGGGCTTGACGGTCCTCAGCAGAGGTTCGGCGTAGACCTTGAGGACCCCCAGCTCGTAGTCGAGGGCGGAGTTGAATGCGGTGTCGGCGCTGTTCTGGTAGGGGAAGATGTACTTGTTCGTCCCGGCCTGGACCGAGGGCCACATCTTGAGGGTGGCCTGGGCCGAGTGGCCGCGGAAGTTGTAGTCGCGCACCATGCGCCTGAGGAGGCGGTTGTCGGTGGTGCTGACGCGGTTGTGGTCGTCCAGGTTGATCTGGGTGAGGGCGCTCACGTAAATCTTGAATTTCCGATCCCGCTGCACCCGCGGGGTCAGCGCGTCGTTGAGGCCATGGATGCCTTCCATCACGAGCATGCCTCGCGCGCCGAGCCTGAGCTTCCTGCCTGAGCTCTTCCGCATGCCGGTCTTGAAATCGAAGGACGGCAGCTCGATCTCGTCGCCGCGGAAGAGGGCGACCAGCTGCTCGTTCAGGAAGTCTATGTCGAGGGCCTCGAGGCACTCGAAATCGTAATCGCCGTTCTCGTCGCGGGGCGTTCGCTCGCGATCGACGAAATAGTCGTCGAGGGAGATGACGACGGGCTCGAAGCCGATGACCTTGAGCTGGATGGCCAGCTTTTTGGACGTGGTCGTCTTGCCCGAGCTCGAGGGGCCGGCGATGAGGACTATCTTCACCGCTCCGGCCTTCGCGGCGATCTCGTCGGCTATGGCCGCGATCTTCTTGTTCTGCAGGGCCTCCGCGACCTGGATGTAGTCCTTGATTCCCTTGGAGGCGTTCACCTTGTTCAAGGCGCCCACAGAGGCGACGCCGAGGACGCGGGAGCGCTCCCTCGTCTCCTTGGCGATGGCGTAGAGCACGGGGTCGTCCACGAAGGCCGTGAGCGTATCGGGCGCCTCCTTGTGCGGGTAGCGCAGGAGGAAGCCCTCGTTGTAGGGCCTCAGGGAGAAAGTCCGCAAGACGCCGGTGGAAGGGACGAGGGGCGCCACGTGGAGATCCCGGAAGCCGGAGCACTCGTTGAGGGGTATGATCCCGTCGTTAAGGTGCTCGAGGAGGAGGAGGGTCCCGGGCTGGTCCGAGGATTTGAAGTACTCGATGGCGGCCTCCCAGGCGCGCCACTCGATGCAGATGGCGATGTCGCGCTCGACCAGGGAGCGCATGCTGGCCTCGAGGATGGCGATCTCCTCGGGGCTGACGATGTGGTCGTCGTCGAAATAGTGGAAGAAGCCCGTGCCGATGGCCATCCCGGCCATAAGGCGCCGCTCCGGGAAGAGCTGCTTGGCCGCGACGGCGAGGAGAAAGCAGAGCGAGCGCCGGTAGGTCGTCGCGCCCTGGGCCGTATCGAGGGTTATCGGCTGGACGGTGCAGTCGGTCAGGAGCTGGGCGTCGAGGCTCTTGAGCTCGTTGTTGACGAGCACGGCGGCGAGGGGCCAGGCCAGGCTTCCCATCTTCCCGATGACGTCCTGGGCCTTCACTCCGGCGGGATAGGCCACCTTTTCGCCGGACGCATAGGTTACGGTGACCTGCTTCATGTTCTGTACGCTCCTTGGCTCGGAGATAATTCTAGCCTATAGTCCCGCGGGCCGCAATCGCGCCGGCGCGAGGCAGGCGGTGCCTTAGGGCCCGAGCTCTATCCACTTCTCCGACGTGCAGGGCAGCACCTCGAAGGGCGAATCCTGGGCGAAGGCGACTACCTTCCCGCGACGAGCTAGGCAGCAGCGGATCCAGCCGAAGACGCGGGCCTCGATGGAGCCGGGAAGCTTCCTCCGGCCGGCCGCCTCCCAGCCCAGGGGAGGGCGGTGCATCCATCGGTATGCTGACCAGCGAGGCTGCGAGGGCGTAGAGGAACTCGATCCTGGCGAGGGCGAGGCTCAGCCGTCAGGGTCGCCGCGGTCGCCGAGCTCGAGGGCCAGGGCCTTCAGATCCCCGGGCGTTCGCGGTATTTCTCGAGAAGCAGGGCTTCGAGACCGCTGAAACAGAAACCGGCCCGCGTCTTTGCCGTAAAGACTCGAAAAATGGCCAAAGATGACATCGTGGCGGTAACCGAGACGAGAAAAGAACAGGGAATCTCCTCCTTCTCGTCCGCCTCTTGGCCTTCGGCTGGGGCGGGCTTATCATGGCCCTTGGAGGCCAAGCGATGCGGAATTCGAAGCACCCCCCTTTTTCTGGATCATCCTGGGCTATGTCTGGCAGTTCATCTTCAACGACGCGGGACCTTCGGTCGGCGCCATCCTCGGGCTCGCCTCATGGGCCGACCCCGGCAAGCTCATCCTGGCGAAGAGCTCCACCGCCCTGGTCGGCCTGGTCATAGTCGGCACATGGCAATACGCCGGCTATATTATGGTCATCTACGTCGCGGCGATCGAGAACATGCCTCAGAAGCTCATCGAGGCCGCCCAGATTTACGGCGCCTCTCCCCTACGCCGCCTCGTCACCATCACCCTGTTCCTGACCCTGGTCAATTCCTTCAAGCAATTCGACGTCAACGTCTCCCTCACCGCGGAAGGTCCCTCGGTCATGTTCATGGGCAAGCCCATCTACGGCACCGAGCTTCTCGCCATGAGCATCTACAACCAGCGCTTCAGGTCGAACTACGTGGCCGGCGGCCAGGCGCGGGCGGTGGTGTTCTTCCTCGTCTTCGTGGCGGCCATGGTCGTGCCCTTCCAGATCGTAATGTTCCCTCTCCTCACGTGGTTCAGGGCCCTCGCGCGGATAACGGGCATCATCCTCGCCTACAACGGCTTCCGGATGTCCCAGTCGATCTTCATGGCCCGGAAGTCGATCATCAAGGGCATGGTAGCAGGCTCGATAAAGTAGAGCGAAAGCGAAAGAAGACAGATGCGTCCCACCATCACCGATATCGCCAGTCGCGCAGGAGTGTCGAAGACCACCGTCTCCTTCGCGCTGAACGATCCGAGCCGCATCTCGGCGGAGACCTACGCACGGATCATGGCCATAGTCGCCGAGCTGGACTACGTTCCCGACCCGGTCGCCAGGACTCTGACCACGAAGCGGCTGGGCGCCCTCGGGCTCCTCCTCCCCCAGCCCATCGACGAGGCGCTGCGCAACCCCTATATCTGCGAGGTTATCCGCGGCATCGGCGAGGTCTGCGAGGAGCACGAGCTATCGCTCACCATGCTCCCCCCGATCAGGGGAAAGATCATCGAGGCCGCCCGTCGGGCCTTCGTCGACGGCCTCCTGACCATAGGCGTCGGGCCCGACCACGAGGTCGTCGGGATCCTCCATCGCCGGCACGTTCCCTTCGTGACCATCGACGGGGGCGAGGTGGAGGCCACGGTGAATGTCGGCATAGACGACGCCGACGCGGCCTATGGGCTCATGAGGCACGTACTCGGGCTCGGCCATCGCAGGCTGGCGGTACTCGCCCTCAGGCCCGAGACTCTGAGCCTTCCCGAGAAGCGCTACTCCCTGGTGAGCGACCGACGGCTCGCGGGCTTCTCCCGCGCCCTCGCCGAGGCGGGTCTGAGGCTCGACTCGCCGCAGATAGAGGTCATCCCCGTCGAATGCTCAATGGAGGGCGGCGCGGCGGCGGCTTTCGAGATCCTCTCGCGCGGCGCGGGGGAGCCGACGGCGATACTCGCGATGGCCGACGCCGTCGCCCTCGGCGTGTACGAGGCTTGCGGGCGGCTGGGCTTGTCGATCCCGGGCGACCTCAGCGTCGTAGGCTTCGACGACATCCCGGAGGCCGCGCGGGCCAAGCCCGCCCTCACCACGGTGCATCAACCGGGCAAGGGAAAAGGCTCGGCCGCGGGAGGCTTGGTGGTCCGACTGCTCGCCGGAGGGAAGCCCGGCCACCTGATGCTCACTTCTTCCCTCGTAGTGCGCGAATCCTGCTCCGAACCGCGTCAACGCGAGCTCCGCATCGGGATGCGGGATTAGGTCCGGGCTCTTGCGGTTCGCGGAGGACGCCGAGCGATTCATGACGCCCGGTGGAGACAGGCTGGTTTCCCTCGCCGGGCTTCTCGCGGCCCGCTCCGTCCGCTATTCGATCGTCAAGACGGGCGACGCGAGGCACGTCCTGGTACGCATGGGGAAGTCGAAGCCGCGTCTCGCCTTCGTGGCCCACTATGACAGGATCGAAGGCAGCCCGGGGGCCCTCGACAATTCCTGCGCGTGCCTCCAGCTCGTGGAGTTCGCCGCGCGCAGATCGGCCGCCCATTCTCCAACGCCATCCTTCCTCGTAGCCTTCACCGACGCCGAGGAGGCGCCGGGCTCGGGGGAGGCCACCCGGCAAGGCTCCTACGCCCTGGCGCGAAGATTGAAGGTCGCCGCGGGCACCGGACCCGGCAAATCGATGGCCGCGATTGTGCTCGACGTGACCGGGAGGGGAGGGCGGCTCCTCCTATCGACGGCGCCCGCCGGACTCCTCGAGAGGACCGGGCTCTCGCTTTCGAACGCCGCGAAGGGCCACCGCTTCCTCGTCGGGCTCGCGCGGCGCTCGGCCGCGCGAGCGGGTCTGGCCGAGCCTCAGGAAGCCGCCCTCCCCTGGTCCGACGACCTCGGCCTGACCCTGGGTGGCCTTCCGGCCCTCGTGCTCAGCCTGCTTCCCGAGACCGAGGCCGCGATGCTGGCCGCGGGGAAGCGGCCTCCGCTCTGGAGCCTCCTCCATACCAAGGCCGACTCACCCGACCTGGCGGAAGAGGCTTCCTTCGCGCTCGTCTCGGCTCTCCTCGACGCCTTCGTCGACGAGCTTGCGCTGGCGCCCGAGGCTTCCCTATACTGACACGCGCCGCCAAAGCGACAAGGAGAGCAGTCATGCCAGACTCAGCAGCCGTCCCTCTCAGGTCCGAGATCCCCCTGTCCGACCGATGGGACCTTTCGAGCCTCTACACGGACGAGGCTTCGTGGGAAGCCGGCCTCGTCGAGCTTGACGCCATGACTCCGAGAATCGAGGCGCTCAAGGGCAGCCTGTCCCGATCGCGCGAGTCCTTCGAGGGCGTCCTCTGCTTCTACCGCGACTTCGGGGTCCTCGACGAGAGGCTCGCCTACTACGCCAGTCTCAGGCAGAGCGAGGACGAAGGCGACGTTTCCGCGCGCGGGCGCTTCGCCCGGTACATGGCGGCGGCGACGCGGACCCAGGCCGCCTGGGCCTGGCTCGTGCCCGAGATCCAGGCCTTGCCGGACCCCTTCGTGGAAGCCTGCATGGCCGAGCCTTCCTTCGCCGAGTTCGCCGTCTTCCTCCGCAAGCTTCTGCGCATGAAACCTCATGTCCTCTCGGAGAAGGAGGAGAGGCTCCTCGCGCTTCAGGCCGAGTCCGCGGGGGTGGCGCAGGACGCTTTCTCCGTCCTTACCAACGTCGACGTGGATTTCGGCATCATAAAGACTCCCGAGGGAGATAGGCCCCTGACTCAATCCACCTATCAGGCATTCATGAGAAACCCCGACCGCGAGCTCCGCAGAAAGGCCTATTTCCAGCTCTACGCCGCCTACGACGGCCACAAGAACACCTTGGCCGCCTTGTACTCGGGCTCCGTCAAGCAGGACAAATACCGCGCCGCCGTCCGGAACTTCCACTCGGCCCGCAGGGCCGCGCTCTTCCCCGACGACGTGGACGAGAGCGTATACGACAGCCTGGTCGGCACGATTGCGGAGAATCTCCCCGTCCTCCACGAGTACTACGATCTCAGGAAGGCGGCGCTGAGGCTGGACGAGCTGCGCCACTACGACGTCTACGTGCCTCTCGTTCCCGAGGCGAAAGCCCGGCATAGCTTCGAAGAGGCCGCGGATCTGGTCTGCGCCGCCCTGGCCCCGCTCGGCGAGGAATACGTCGCCGAGCTGCGCGCCGGGATCGAGGGCGGATGGGTCGACCGCTACGAGAGCAAGGGCAAGCGCTCGGGCGCCTTCTCCGCGGGCTCCTATTCGGGGAAGCCCTATATTCTCCTCAATTTCAAGGAAGAGGTCCTCCACGACGTCTTCACCCTCGCGCACGAGGGCGGGCACTCGATGCACTCGTACTACTCCGCGGCCGCCAATCCCTTCCTCTCCTACGGCTACACGATCTTCGAGGCCGAAGTGGCGAGCACCTTCAACGAGCAGCTTCTGTTCCGCCACCTCTACGACAAGGCGGAGGGCGACGAGGCGAAGGTCTCCCTCGTGAGCGCCAAGCTCGACGACCTGGTCGGGACCCTCTTCAGACAGACGATGTTCGCCGAATTCGAGAAGCTGAGCCACGAGATGATCGAGGCCGACGAGCCCCTGACCGTGGACTCGCTGCGCTCCGCCTACCGCGGTCTCCTCGTGAAGTACTTCGGGCCGTCGGTGACCCTCGAGGGTCTGAGCGATCTCGAGTGCCTCCGCATACCGCATTTCTACAACGCCTTCTACGTCTACAAGTACGCGACGGGCATATCGGCGAGCATCGCCCTCTCCGAGCGCGTGCTGGGCGGCGGGCGGCGCGAGCGCGACGACTATTTCGCCTTCCTGCGCTCCGGCGGCTCGCGCTTCCCCATCGAGTCCCTCAGGCTGGCGGGAGTCGACATGTCGTCCCCCGAGCCCGTGCGCGCGGCCTGCCGCAGTTTCGCGCACTGGAGCTCCGAGCTCAAGCGCCTGCTGAAGCTGTAAGCCGCAGGGAACTTTCGAGGTCGCGGAGGCCGGTCAAATCCCCAAATAGGCCTTCTTGACGTTCTCGTCGCGCGCCACGTCCTGGGCCTTGCCCGAGAGCACGATCTTGCCCGTCTGCAGGACGTAGGCGCGATGGGCGATGCCGAGCGCCATGAGGGCGTTCTGCTCGACGAGGAGTATGGTCGTGCCCCTCGAATTGAGCTCCTTGATCACGTCGAAAATCTGGTCCACGAGCACGGGGGCGAGTCCCATGGACGGCTCGTCCATGAGGAGTATCCTGGGATTGGACATGAGGCCCCGCGCGGTCGCGAGCATCTGCTGCTCTCCGCCCGACAGTGTGCCGCCTTTCTGGCTCGAACGCTCCTTGAGGCGGGGGAACAAGGTGAAGGCGTAATCGACTCCCCGCTCTATCTCGGCCCGATCCTTGACGATATAGGCGCCCATCTCGAGGTTCTCGATCACGGTGAGGCGCGGGAAGATGCCGCGCCCCTCGGGCACGAGGCCGAGTCCCTCCTTGTGGACGAGGTTGGGGGCCATCCTGGTGATGTCCTTTCCCATCAGCCTCACCGAGCCCTCTTTGGGGTGGAGGAGGCCGGAGACCGAGCGGAGGGTCGTGGTCTTGCCGGCTCCGTTGCCGCCGATGAGGGTGACGATCTCGCCCTCCTCGACGGTGAGCGAGACTCCCTTGAGAGCATGGATCTTGCCGTAGTACGAATTGACGTTCTCCAGCTCGAGGAGGCTCATGGCGCATTCCCCGCCGCGATGCCGGCCGCGCCGCCGCCCGCCGCCCCGCGGCCCAGGTAGGCCTCGATAACCTTGGGGTTGGCCGCGATGTCCTTGGGCTCGCCTTCGGCGATCTTCTCGCCGTAGTCCATCACGCTGATGCGCTCGGAGATGTTCATCACCACCCTCATGTCGTGCTCGATGAGCAGAATCGTGATCCCGAGCTCGTCGCGCAGGCGCCTGAAGAGGGCCGTCGCGTCCTCGGTCTCGGCGGGGTTCATCCCGGCGGTCGGCTCGTCCAAGAGGAGGAGCCGAGGCTCGGAGGCCAGGGCGCGGGCTATCTCGACGCGGCGCTGCGCCCCGTAGGGCAGGCTCCCGGCGAGCTCGTTGCCTATGCCCCGGAGACCGACGTATTCCATCAGCTCCTCGGCGCGGGCTTCCGCGCGGGACTCCTCGGCCTTGTAGGCCTTGGTCCTGAGCACGGTCTGCACCGCGCTCTGCCTGAGCCGCGTGTAGGCGCCGACCATGATATTCTCCACGACCGTCATGCCGCCGAAGAGCCTGATGTTCTGGAAGGTGCGCGCCATGTGGAGCGTGGTCACCTTCTCGGGGGCGAGGCCGTCTATCCGGCGACCCTCGAAGCTTATCGTGCCCTCCTCGGGCTTGTAGAGGCCCGAGAGCGCGTTGAAGAAGGTGGTCTTTCCGGCGCCGTTGGGGCCGATGATCGAGTAGATGCGACCGGCTTCCATCGCGAAGCTCATCTTGTTGACGGCGGTGAGCCCGCCGAAGCGCTTTACGACATCCCTCGTCTCGAGGATCAGGACGGCATCAGCCACGATCGGCCCCCTTCGGCTCGGCTCGGTCGATCGCGTCCCCGTCCGCGTTCTCGGACGAGGCCTTCAGCTCGCGCTTGCGGCGGGCAGCGGGAAGTATCCCCGCCGGCCTGTAGATCATCATGAGGATGAGGATGATGCCGAATACGAGACGCTGGTACTTGGAGGGGTCGAGCTGATTGGAGAGGTCCTTCCAGTGGAAATTGATGATGGGGATCATCGCGTCGCTCTGCCGAAGCTGGGCGAGATAGAGCGAGAAGCTCTGCAGCACCTGGAGGTTGAGGATCGTGACGACGGCCGCCCCGATTATCACTCCGGAGATGCTGCCGATCCCGCCGAGTATCACCATGGTGAGGACGCCGACGGACTGGAGGAAGGTGAAAGACTCAGGGCTCACGAAGGTGCGGCTCGCCGCGAAGAGGACCCCCATGGCGCCGGCGAAGGAGGCACCTACCGCGAAGGCGCCGAGCTTGAGCTTGTTGGCGGGGATGCCCATAGCCTGCGCGGCGAGCTCGTCCTCGCGTATAGCCGCCCAGGCCCTCCCTATCTTGGAGTCCTCCAGCCTCGAGGTGATTACGATCACGACCACGACCACGATGACCGCGATGAGGTAGAACATGATGTTGTAGAACTGGTTGCCCGTCACTTGGTGCCCGACCAGGGGCTCGAAGAGCCGGTTGAAGAAGGCGAGCAGCTCCTTGGGCAGGGTGGGTCTCTGGATGGGCGTGATGCCCTGCGGCCCGTTCGTGAGATTGAGGGGCTTGTCGAGGTTGTTCGCGAGCTGGCGGACGATCTCGCCGCAGCCGAGCGTTATGACGGCGAGATAGTCCCCGCGGACTCTCAGCACTGGCAGCCCCATCACGAGGCCGAAGATCGCCGCGACGATCACGCCGATGAAGATGAAGAGGTAGAACCAGTCGGCCGCCATGAAGAAGTGCGTCCCGGGCGGCGCGGTTCCGGGTATTTCGTTGAGGAGGAAGGGCTGCTGCGAGCCGAAGAAGCCCCAGAGATAGGCGCCCACCGCATAGAAGGCCATGTAGCCGAAGTTGAGCAGGCCCGAGAAGCCGACGACGATGTTGAGGCCCAAGGCGAGGGCGGCGAAGACGGAGATCTGGAATATGACCTCGAGGTAGAAGATGTTGCGCGCGCCCAGGATCGGCACTATGACCACGGCGATGAGGACGGCCAAGCCCATCTTCACCCATTTCTTCATGTCCAGGAAGTAGGCGAGGCTCGACGCGATCGCGAAGAGGAGGAAGGCCGGGATGGACCTGGGGCTGAAGTAGACGAGGATGGTCCCGAAGACGAGGAGGACCGAGGTCAGGATATAGGGCGTCTTGCCGCTGTTGAGGGCGGCGCCGAAGGATCGCAGTCCTCGCGAGACCGGGTTTTTCGCCGCTCCGCTGGTCTTGGCTTTCATCGCGCTACCCCTACGCCTTCTGCGAGACCTGCTCGCCGAGCAGGCCCGAGGGACGGAAGATGATGAAGACGATCAGCACCAGGAAGGCGATGATGTCCTTGTACTCGGATCCGAAGGCGCCCATGGTGAAGGTGCCGAGGTAGGCGCCCGCGAAACTCTCCAGCATGCCGAGGATGATGCCTCCTAGGAGGGCGCCCGTCAGGTTGCCGATGCCCCCGAGGACCGCCGCGGTGAAGGCCTTGATGCCGGGCATGAAGCCGACGAAAGGATCGATGCGCGTGAACTTGAGCGCATAGAGGAGTCCCGCTGCCCCGCCCAGGGCCCCGCCCAGGAGGAAGGTGAAGGATATGATCGCGTTGACGCCGATTCCCATGAGCGCGGCCGTATTGCGATCCTGCGCTACCGAGCGGATGGCCTTGCCGATCCTCGTCGCGTTCACGATGAAGTTGAGAAGGACGAGCATGAGCACGGCCGCCCCGATGACGACGATCGACTTGACCTGGATATCGACCAGCGTGGAATCCTGTCCGGTCGGGATGCTGAAGAGGGGAAGGCGCGCGTCGAAATTGCCGAAGGTCGGCATGACGCGGTAGAACTGGCCCGTCGTGAGGCTCTCTACGAGTCGGATGACGTCCTGCAGCGCGAACGACACGCCGATGGCGGAGATGAGGGGCACGAGTCGCGGCGAGTCCCTCAGGGGCCTGTAGGCGGTGCGCTCGATGAGCATCGCGATGCCTCCCGAGGCAGCCATGGAGACGACAAGGGCCATCGTCAGGTACATGTAGGAACCCATGGGGCCTGCGGCCTTCAGGACGCCGAGTCTGTCCATGGCTATGAGGAACTCGACGCCGGCGAAGGCGCCTATCGCGAAGATTTCGGAATGCGCGAAGTTTATGAACTCGAGGACGCCATAGACCATGGTGTAGCCGAGGGCGATGGCGGCGTAGACGAAACCGAGGGTGACCCCGTCGATGAGGACCTGGGGCAGGTTCGCCAGGGTGTAGGTGACAATGTTGATGCCCTGCGTGTCGAGGAGGAACTTGTCCGCCCCCGAGCCCCTGCAGAGAAGGGCGAGCACGACCATGAGCGCCGAGAAAACCCCACCGGCGCCCACTACGAACACGGCCATTCTGCCCAAGGGCAGTAAAATCTCCCGCAGGGTCTGCATGCCCAGGGGTCTTCTCATGGAGCCTCCAAAACGGATCGATAACGTAAACGCGACGCGGAGGCGCGGAGGCGCAGCGAAGCGCGGAGGGGGATCCCGAGCGGGGGGACTCGGCGGAGCCTCTCGGCTCCTAGCCCCATCCCTCCGCTCGCCTTCCGCGCGCGAACCGCGTCTCCGCGCCTCCGTGCGCTCTAAGCTCCCTCAGCCAGCCTTGATATCACTGCGGGGGGGCGATGTCCAGGGTCTTGTCGATCTTGTTGGACGACCACTTGTCGGGATCGGACGAGGTAACCTGGATGATGAAGTATTTGGCCACGGTCAGGTCGCCCTTGGCGTTGAAGTTTATCAGGCCGGTGATTCCCTTGAAGTTCTTGAGCGCGCGCACGGCGGCCGTGACATCGGCCCTGGCGGGAACTTTGTTGCCGGCGGCTACCGCGGCGTTCTCGATGGCCTTGAGGGCGATGGCGGCGCAATCGTAGGCCTGGGCCGCGAAGGGCTGGGGCTCGGCTCCGAACTTGGCCTTGAAAGCCGCGACGAATTTGGCGGTGCCGGGATAGACGCTAGCGGGGCCGGAGACCGTCGAATAGTAGGTGCCGTTGCCCTGGAGGAGCACGTCCCCGCCGATCTTGGCGGCATCCGAGGAGTCGAAGCCGTCGTCGGAGAGGAACATGCCCTTGAAGCCCTTCTGGCGGGCCTGCTTGAAGAGGACGGAGGACTGATCGAACATGCCGCCGAAGTAGATGACCTGGGGCTTGGCGGCGAGGATCGGAGTGAGGATCGAGTCGAAGTTGGCCTTCTCCTCGGTGCCTTCGAAGCCGAGCACCTTAATGCCGAGCTTCTTGGCCTCTCGCTGGTAGTACTCCGCGATGCCCTGGCCGTAGGCGGTCTTGTCGTGGAGGACGTAGGCGCTCTTTACGCCTTTGGAGGCGGCATATTGCGCGCCGACGGCGCCCTGGACATCATCGCGGCCGCATATGCGGTTGACTTCTTCATAGCCGCGATCGGTGACCTTGGGATTCGTATTGGCAGGAGAGATGTTGACGAGGCCGGCGGCATGATATTCCTCGGAAGAGGGAATCTGGACGCCCGAATTATAGTGACCGACTATCGCGAGGATGGCGGGGTCGGCGACTATGCTTTTAGCGTTGGCCACGCCGGTATCCGGATTGCCCTGGTCGTCGAATGGCGCGAGCTCGACTTTGAACCCGAGCTTTACGAGGGGGCCGGAAAGCTGCTCGACGGCGAGCTGTGCGCCGTTCTTGATGTCGGTGCCGACGGCGGACATGCCGCCCGAGAGCGGGCTCTGCGTGGCGATCTTGATAACCTGAGCCTGGGCCGCGACGGTCATGGGGACGAGACAGAGCGCCGCGATGACGGCTACGACGATAAGAATTCGCTTTCTCATCTTCAATACCTCCGATACTTCCATTTGCGGAATCTTGCGATTAAGCCTCGCTCAAGGAGCGGGATAAGCGCACTAGGTCGGATCCACTGAGATGGAGGGTCTCGATCGTTCCGGCCGCCTCCTTCCCCTCCTCGGGGATTGTCCGTCGGTAACCGGAAATACATCCCGATAACCGATAGGTATCGGGGCGAGTCTAGAAGGTGGAAGAGGCAATCGTCAAGATGAATATCGCTACGGATGCGGGAATTTAAGTATAATTATCGACGGAAACGTAGGTATAGTGTCCCGGCGTAGATTCCCTTCTTCCTCACATAAGACCGAATCCCTCCAGGGCGAGGACGCAGGCGGCGATCGCGGCGGTCTCGGTTTTGAGAATGCGGGCACCGAGGCTTCTCGGCGAGAAACCGGCCTCCAGCAATGCTGCCGTCTCGGCGTCGGACCAGCCTCGCTCGCTCCCTACCGCCAATGTAACGGGCGGTCTTCGGAGAACCGCGCGACGGCCGGGAATCGCCGCTCCCATCAGCTCTGGACCGCCGAAGGGGTGAAGAAATATCCTCTCCCCGCCGTTCGGGAAGCCTGTGGTTATGGAGTCCAGGCAGAGGCGAAGGCTCCAGTGGGTCGATACACGGGGGAGGCGGGGATTGCCCGCCTGTTCCGCCCCCTCCACCAAGTGGCCGCGAAAATCGCCGTTTCGGAAAATCGCGCTCTGTGTGTAGGATTTCTCGCCGAGCTCGGTGCCGGTGAGGTGTATCTCCGCGATTCCCAGGGTTGTCAGGTCCTTGAGTATCCTGGCCGCCTGGATCGGCCTGGGAAAGCCGAGGATCAGTCGCAGGGGGGCGAGGGGGGGGGATTCCAGCTTCGGTTCGAAGTCGAGCACGAGGCCGGCGGCGTCGAGCTCGCGGACGACGGCCTCGCCGAGCGGGCCGTCGACTATGCCGGCGGCGAGCCGGTCGCCCGGCCCCTTGCGGAGCACCTTCGCGATATGCGACCAGCGGCGGTCGCCCCTGGGGAGGCGAGTGCCTACTTCGGCTTCCTCCAGTACGATTATGTTCACGCCCGCGCGCGAGGCTCGTCGGTCGTCGACGAGTCGGCGGTATAGTCGACGCCCTCGACTTCGAATCCATGGACACGGAGGAAGTCCTGCCTGAATCCTTCTACGTCGGCCAGCTCCGCGAGATTCTCGGGCTTTATCCTCGCCATCCGCGCGGATACTTCGGCCTGCACCGACGCTCCCATCTCGAGCTCGTCGATCCTGATCCGCCCTTCGGCGTCGAGGGGCAGCCCCCCATTGGGCCCTCTATACAACCGCTCGCGATAGAGCCTGTCTATCTGCGCTATGCATCCCTCGTGGATGCCCCGGTCCTTCATCACCTTGAAGAGGATGGACAGGTAGAGGGGAATGATCGGTATGACCGCACTCGACCTCGTCACGAGGGCCTTGTTTATGGAGACATAAGCCTTGAGCCCCCCGGAAGCGGAGGCGGCGAGGCGCCCGGCGGTCGCCTCGAGGTGGGCCTTCGCCGCGCCGATGGTGCCGTCGCGATAGATCGGCCAGGACAGCTCCGGCCCGACATAGGAATAAGCGACCGTCGTCGCTCCCGGCGCGAGCGCGCCCGCTTCGCTCAGGGCCTTGATCCAGAGCTCCCAGTCCTCGCCGCCCATGACCTTGATCGTCTGGGCGGTCTCGGCCTCTGTAGCAGGCTGGACCTCCACGAAGGAGAGCTCGCCCGTGAAGACGTCGACGTTCCTCCCGCGATAGGCGCCGCCTATCGGCTTGATCACCGACCTGTAGAGCTCGCCGGTCTCGGGGTCGGGACGGACGGGAGACGCCAGCGAGTAGACGACGAGGTCGAAGCTCACTCCTAGCTCTCTCGCGGCCCCTATCGCCGAGGCCTTTACGCTTTTGGAGAACGCGTCGCCGTCGATGCTCCGGGAGGGAAGCTCGGCCGCTGCCGCGGCTGCGTCGAAGGTTCTGTTGTCGTACCAGCCCGGAGTTCCCGTGGAGGTCGCGGAGGGCGATCGCTCGTAGGATACGCCGACCGTCGCGGCGCCGAAGCCGAAGGCCGCGGCGATCCTCGACGCGAGGCCGTAGCCGGTCGAGCACCCTATGATGAGGACTGCGCGGGGACCGGCGAGGCGCCCGTACGCGGGCGATTTCGCCTTGACGTACTCGATCTGCCTGGCAGTCTCGATGGCGCAGCCGATAGGATGCGCGTTCAGGCAGATATTGTTCCGAACCATGGGTCTTATTAGCAATCTGTCGCTCCCGCGATCGAGATCCATTCGGCCTCGACCGCAATCTCGTTACCGACGTAGCCGATCCCTTTCTGGTGCACGATGCGCGGCGAGGCCTTCAGGTTCTCGATCTCGGCGCGATAGGTCTCGCCCGGCCTCACCTGGCGGCGGAAGCGGGCCTCCTTGATCTTGGCGAGGAAGAAGGTGCCCGCGCCAACGATCCCCATCTTGCGCACCCCGACCCCCCCGCACTGGAAGGTCGACTCGAGGAGGATGACGCCCGGCACGACCGGGTAGCCTGGGAAGTGGCCTCCGAAGAAGGCCTCCTCGGAGTGGAAGAGGCGATAGCCCACTATGCGTCCGCCCTCGATCTCGACCCGGTCGGCGAAGAGGAAGGGCGGCCGGTGCGGGAGGAATCCGAGCACCTCGTCGAGCGCCTCCGCGTCGTTCATCGCGGCCGCCTGAAGATCACTATGCCGTTGTGGCCGCCGAATCCGAGGGATGCCGAGGCGGCCGCTCCCACCTCGAGCCTTCGCCCGACATTCGGCACGTAGTCGAGGTCGCATCCGGCCTCGATGTCCGGGTTGTCGAGATTGATGGTCGGGGGAACGAAGCCCTCCTCGACGGCTTTCACGCAGACGAGGGCCTCGATAGCGCCCGCCGCGCCGAGCATGTGGCCGGTCATGCTCTTCGTCGAGGAGATGGCGAGGCGCCTGGCGTGCTCGCCGAAGGCCTTCTTCACCATCAGCGTCTCCGTCGGGTCGTTGATCTGGGTCGAGGTGCCGTGTGCGTTGTAGTAGTCTATGTCCTCTGGCACCATCCCCGCGTCCTCGAGAGCCAAGGCTATGGCCCGCGCGCCGCCCGAACCCTCGGGGTCGGGGGAAGTGAGGTGGTAGGCGTCGCAGGTGGCGCCGTAGCCGGCGAGCTCAGCGTAGATCCTCGCGCCGCGCGCGACCGCCTTGTCCCAGTCCTCGAGGATGAGGGCTGCCGCGCCCTCGCCCATGAGAAAGCCGTCGCGGTCCTTGTCGAAGGGCCGGGAGGCCAGTTCGGGCCTGTCGTTGAAGGCCGTGCTCAGGGCCTGGAGCCGGCAGAACGCGCCTATCGCGAACTCGGTGATCGCGGCTTCCGCCCCTCCCGCGACCACCGCGTCGCAGCGGCCCGAGCGGATGAGGTCGAGGGACTGGCCTATGGCGTCGGTGCCCGAGGTGCAGGCCGTTACCGCGGTGTAGGCCGGGCCGAGCACGCCGAGGCGCATCGCGATGTTGGCCGTCCCCTCGTTGGAGATCATGAGGGGGACGGTCATCGGGAGCATGCGACCCGGGCCCGATTCGAGCATCTTCTTGTGGGATTCCATCATCACTTCGATGCCGCCGATCCCGATGCCCATCACCGTCGCGACTCGCTCGGGAGAGTAGGGGAGCGGCGCCGCCGCGATCGGTCCGGCGTCTCCCCCGGCCGGCGCGAAGCCTTCGCCCAAGCCGGCGTCGCGCCAAGCCTGGACGGCCGCGGCGACGGCGAACTGGGTGAAGTCGGCCATTTTCCTGGCCTCCTTCTTATCCATATAAAGGGAAGGGTCGAAGCCCTTGACCTCGGCGGCCACCTTCGCGTCGGTCCTGGACGCGTCGAACCTGGTTATGGGCCCGGCGCCGGAGCGCCCCTCCTTGATGGCCGTCCAGAAGCTGGCCACGTCGTTGCCGACGGGACTGATCACCCCGAGGCCGGTCACGGCGACTCTTCGTTTCATATCTGCTCCCTCCGTCTGGATGCGCATGTAATCTACCGCGGCTGGCGCCGCTTCGTCGCCCCCGGTTCGGGAAAGCGGCCTACCACCTGATGACGGTCGCCCCGTAGGTCAAGCCGGCGCCGAATCCGATGAGCATTATCAGCTCGCCCTTCTTCAACAGACCCTTCTCCTCCATCTCGTGGAGGGCGATCGGGATGCTCGCGGCCGAAGTGTTGGCGTACTCCTCCATGTTCATGAAGAAGCGATCCTCGGGGATGGCCAGGCGCTTCGCCGCGGCCTGGACGATGCGCGCGTTGGCTTGGTGCGGGACTATCCACCGTATCTCGTCGAGGGAGTATACGCTGGCATGGACGATCCTCTCGATCAGGACGGTGATGGACTTGACGGCAAAATTATAGACGTTCTTGCCGTTCATATAGAGCACGGGCGAGATCGGGGGAGGCGGCTCGAAGGTCCTCGCGCGCTCCTGCTGAACCAGGACGAGGTCCTTCGCGCCTCCGCCATCCGCGCCGAGTATGCTCTTGAGGATGCCGCGGCCTCCTTCCTGTATCCGGGACAGGACGGCGGCCCCGGCGCCGTCGCCGAAAAGCACGCACGTGGCCCGATCCTTCCAATCGGTTATCCTGGTGAGGGCCTCGGCTCCGATGACCAACGCGTTCCTACCCTGTCCCGACTCGAGGAGGCCGGAAGCTACCTGCAGCGCGTAGATGAAGCCGGTGCAGCCCGCGCCGATGTCGAAGGCTGCGCAGCCATGCGCGCCTATCTTATCCTGGACGATGCAGGCTGTGGAGGGAAAGCCGAAATAATCGGGGGTCGCGGTAGCGACCACGATGTAATCGAGCTCGTGCGGACCGACTCCCGCCTTGGCTAGCGCCGAGCGCGCGGCATCGGCCGCCATGTCGCTCGTCTGCGCCCCGTCGGCCGCTATGTGGCGGCAGCCTATCCCGGTGTGCGAGCGAATCCATTCATCCGTCGTGTCTACCATAGCGGCGAGCTCGTCGTTAGTCATTCGACGCTCGGGAATATGGACGCCCATCGATCGGATCACTACGGACATGCAGTCCTCCTCGAGAAGAAATCGGCCGATTCAAGCGTTTTCGATATTGATTTGACAAATATCGAATGATTGTCAGGTACTGTTAGGATACTGGTTTAGCGACAAAAGTCAATACGACAGAAGTTGGCAAAATGTCTTGGGCCATATTGACATATTCCAGTAGAACGTTGGATAAGTATGCTGCTGCGGAGGTTGCCATGCCGTATAAGTCAATCGTCCTCGTAAAGCAGGTGCCCGACACCAAGAACATCACCGGAGAGGCGATGACTCCCGAGGGCACTATCAATAGGACCGCCCTTCCTACCGTCTTCAATCCCGAAGACTTGAACGCCCTCGAGATGGCGCTGCAGGTCCGCGACCGCGAGGGCGGCGAAGTCGTCGTCGTCACGATGGGGCCGCCTTCGGCCGCCGACATATTGCGCGAGTCCCTGTTCAGGGGCGCCGACCGAGTCGTGCTCCTGAGCGACAGGAAGTTCGCCGGCGCGGATACGCTGGCGACCTCCTACGCGCTCGCGTGCGCCATCCGAAAGCTGGGCGCCGTGGACCTCGTCTTCGCCGGACGCCAGGCCATAGACGGCGATACGGCCCAGGTCGGGCCGCAGACGGCGGAGAAGCTGGGAATGCCGCAGATCACCTATGCCGAATCCATCGTAAGGCTCGACGGCAGGTCGATCATCGTTCAGCGCGCCCTCGACCAGGGCACCGAAATGGTGAAGTGCTCCTTGCCCTGCCTACTCACCGTCGTCTCGAGCGCGAACGAGCCGAGGCCCGCGTCGGTGCGGCGCCGGATCGAGTATAAGCTCGCGGCGACCAAGTCCGAGCAGAAGGCCCTTCTCGCCAAATGGCCCTCCTTCGGGACCGAGGAGGCGCTCGAAGCCTACCTGGGGGACCGCGGCCTCGCGATCCCGGTATGGTCGGCGGCCGACATCGGAGCCGAGGAGGACAAGCTCGGCATGGCCGGTTCCCCGACGCAGGTCTACAAAATCAACTTCGTCGTGCTCGAGAGCGCCGACGCGAAAGACATCGAGCCGACGCCCGAGGGCATCGCGGGCCTGGTCCAGGAGCTGGTCCGGGAATACATAGTAGGGTAGGCAAAAGATGAGCGAGACCAGGAACGTTTGGGTCTTCGTCGAGCAGGACGAAGGCCGGATCGCCGACGTGAGCCTCGAGCTCATAGCCAAGGGCCGTGAGCTCGCGGACCGGCTCGGGAGCGAGCTTTGGGCGCTGCTCTTCGGCGATGGAGTCGAGTCACTCACCAAGGGGCTGATCGAGACGGGAGCCGACCGCGTCCTCCTGGCCGAGGCCGCCGAGCTCAAGCTATATAGGACTTTGCCCTACGCGCGAGTCCTGACGGGCTTGGCCAAGGATAGGAAGCCGTACATCCTCCTTTTCGGCGCGACGCCCGTGGGCCGCGATCTCGGCCCACGCGTCGCGAGCGCCTTGCGGTCGGGCCTGACGGCCGACTGCACCGATCTGCAGATCGGCGACTTCGAGTCGAAAAAGGACGGGGTAGTGTATAGGGACCTCCTTCTCCAGGTACGTCCGGCCTTCGGCGGCAACCTCATCGCGACGATCGTCAACCCGAAGCACCGGCCGCAAATGGCCACCGTGCGAGAAGGGGTGATGCGGATGCGCGCCGCCGTTCCCGGACGCCAGGGGCTGGTCGAACCCGTAAAGTGCGCCTTCGAGCCTGGCGACTTCGCGCTCGAGGTTCTGACCAGGGAGCTACGGCAATCCACCGTCCGGCTCAAGGACTCCACCGTCATCGTATCGGGGGGCGCGGGCGTCGCCGGCGAGGAGGAGTTCCGCCTCGTACGCGAGCTCGCCAACGTACTCGGCGGAGAAGTCGGCGCATCCCGCGCCGCGGTCGACTCGGGCCTCATCGGCAAGGAGCACCAGGTCGGTCAGACCGGCACGACGGTCCGTCCGAGGCTCTATATAGCGGCGGGCATCTCGGGAGCCATCCAGCACCGAGCGGGCATGTCCGAGTCCAACAAGATCATCGCGATCAACACCGATCCCGATGCGCCCATCTTCCAGATCGCCCAATACAAGATCGTGGGCGATCTCAACGAGGTCATTCCCCTGATGATCGCCGCCCTGCGCGAGAAGGCGAAGTAGAAGGAGACGGAAATGGCAGAAAACTTTTACCTCGACAATCCAGACCTTCGATTCCGCGTGGAGCGCGCCGATCTGGGCCCCGTCGTGGGCATCAAGGAGAGGGGATATTCCTATGCCGCCTCCCGCCGCAATGCGCCCCGCGATTTCGCCGACGCCCAGGACGACTGGCGCCTCGTGCTGGAGATCCTCGGAGACATCTGCGCCAATATCATCTCCCCCCGCGCGGCGGAGGCGGACGAAGAGGGCGCGAGCTACGAGAATGGCCGCGTCACTTATGCCAAGGCGACCCAGGCCGCCATCGAGGCCTTCCGCAAGTCCGAGATACTCGGCTGCATGCTTCCCTGGGAGTTCGGCGGACTCAACCTCCCGGAGACCGTCTACCAGGCTATGATCGAGATGGTGTCCAGGGCCGAAGGCGGGCTCATGACCATCTTCGGCCTCCAGGAAATCGCGTCCACGATCAACGAATTCGCCGACGAAGATATCAAGGCGCGCGTATTGCCGCGCTTCGCAAGAGGCGAGGTATTCGGCGCGATGGTGCTGACCGAGCCCGATGCCGGCTCCGACCTGGGCTCCGTCCAATGCCGCGCGACTCTCGACGCGGCTACGGGAGCATGGCGGATAAACGGCGTGAAGCGGTTCATCACCAACGGCAACGCCGATATCCACCTGGTCCTGGCCCGCAGCGAGGACGGATCCAAGGACGCACGCGGCCTGTCCATGTTCCTGGTCGAGCGCGACGAGACCGTGCGCATCAGGCGCATCGAGAACAAGCTCGGCATCCATTCATCGCCGACTTGCGAGATCCAGTACAGCGACAGCCCCGCCCTTCTCGTGGGCAAGCGCCGCTTCGGCCTCATGCGCTGCGCCATGGCCTTGATGAACGGCGCGCGACTCGCAGTGGCTTCCCAAGCCGTCGGCATCTCCGAGGCTGCCTATCGCGAGGCCCTGCGTTACGCCGGAGAGCGGGCCCAATTCGGCAAGACTATCGCTTCGCTTCCGGCGGTCTCGCGGATGCTCGTCTCCATGAAAGGCGAGATCGAGGCCGCCCGCGCCCTCATATTCGAGACATCCGTCTGGGTCGACACCTTCAAGGCCTGCGAGCAGAGACAGATAGAGCTCGAGAAGGCCGGGGCGCCTTCCGATCCCGCCCTGATCTCGCGCAAGAAGCAGGCCTCGAACCTCGCCGACATACTTACCCCGCTCAGCAAGTACTATGCGACAGAGATGGGAAACCGCGTCTGCTACAAGGGAATGCAGGTACACGGCGGGGTTGGCTACATGCGCGAGTTCAACGCGGAGCGACATTACCGCGACGTGCGCATCACGAATATCTACGAAGGAACCAGCCAGCTTCAGGTCGTCGCGGCCTTGGGGAAGATGCTCGGTCGCGGGCTCGATGTCCTCCTCGACTCCTGGGCCGCGGCTCCCCTCCCCGAAGCCCTCGGAGCGCTGAAGACGCGCCTCGTCGCCAGCACCGAGCTCTTCAAGAAGTGCTGCGACGAGCTCCACGCCGCCGAGCGTGAAGTCGTGGACTATTTCGGCGCCGACCTCATGGACATGGCGGCGATGATCATCAACACGTGGCTCCTGGCGCGCGATGCCGGCTTCCCGGGCAAGGAAGGCGAACGCAAGGTGGAGGTGGCGCTTGCCTTCGCCGCCGAGCACCTGCCCCAGGCAGAGGGATCGGCCGTGGCCATACTCGCCCGCGATATGACCGTGATCGCGGCGAAGGATCGTATCCTCGTCTGATTGGTTTCATCCTTTTCATAGGATCCGACCAAGTCAACAAAACCGCTTTCTTTCCCGTGGCGACCCTCCCCTCAGGGGAGGGTTTCTATTTCCTGATAGCATGAATAATAATTGCGCAATTTGTATTGTTTCGCGACCAGATTGCATCAAATGCGAAAAACAACAGCCGACACTTGACTATTTTCGCTCAAAGCAATAGGTTTCTTATATCGATAAATAAATAGAGATAAACAAAGGACGATAAACGAGCTTGCGAGATAGGAGGCAATTATGAGCAGCATCGCGATGAGGGATCGGAAAGAAATCAAGACCAGAAGGCCCGACGAGGAGATGGCGCGAGTCGGCGAGCCCGCGGTATCGACCTCCGAGTTCGATGACCTCGATTCGATGGTCAGCAGGGCCAAAGCGGCTCAGAGACTCTATGCGGGCTTCGATCAAGAGAGGGTCGACGCGGTTTTCCGGGCCGCCGCCCTCGCCGCCAGCGCCGCACGGATAGAGCTGGCCATGGATGCAGTCGCGGAAACGGGCATGGGTATCGTCGAGGACAAAGTGATAAAGAATCAATTCGCCGCAGAATATATCTACAACAAGTACAAGTCCATGAAGACGGCGGGCGAGATCGAGCGCGACGAGGCCGAAGGCATCATCAGGATAGCCGAGCCCGTCGGTGTCATCGCGGGCGTCGTGCCCACCACCAACCCGACTTCGACGACCATCTTCAAGGCCCTGATAGCGCTCAAGACCCGCAACGCCATCGTCTTCTCGCCCCATCCGCGCGCCAGGAAATGCACGGTAAAGACCGCGAGGATAATCCTCGAAGCTGCGGTCGCGGCGGGCGCCCCGGCGGGAATAATCGGCTGGCTCTCGGATCCCAGCGTCGAGGACTCCAACCGCCTCATGAAGCATCCCGATGTAAGCCTGATCCTCGCGACGGGGGGCCCCGGCATGGTCAAGGCGGCCTATTCCTCGGGCAAGCCGGCGATCGGAGTCGGCGCAGGCAACACCCCAGCCGTCATCGACGAAAGCGCCGATATCGAGATGGCGGTGTCCTCGATCATACTCTCGAAGACTTTCGACAACGGGGTCATATGCGCCTCCGAGCAGAGCGTCGTAGCCGTCGACGCGGTCTACGACGCGGTTCGGGCCCGCTTCGCCGCACAGGGTTGCCTGATCCTCGACGAGGCCGACAAGGCAAAACTCGCCTCGGTCCTCGTAAAGGACGGCCGCATCAACGCGGAGATAGTCGGCCAGGGGGCGGGCAGGATCGCCGCCATGGCAGGGATAGCCGCTCCTGTGGGGGTGAAGATCCTTATCGCCGAGGTTGATGCAGTCGGACCGGAGGAACCCTACAGCTGGGAGAAGCTCTCGCCGGTGCTCGCGCTCTACCGCGCGCGGGATTTCGAGGCTGCCGTCGACAGGGCAGCCGCCCTCATCGACTTCGCCGGACTAGGGCACACCGCCGTCCTCTATACCGACCCGTCGAACCGGGAGCGCATCGAAGAGTACGCGAGGCGGGCCCGCGCCGGTCGAGTCCTCGTCAACATGCCGAGCTCCCACGGGGCCATCGGCGATGTCTTCAACTTCAGGCTCGAGCCCTCCCTGACTCTCGGCTGCGGCAGCTGGGGCGGCAACAGCGTGAGCGAGAACGTAGGTCCCAAGCACCTGCTCAATTACAAGACCGTAGCCGAGAGACGCGAGAATGCGCTCTGGATCCGCCTCCCGCCCAAGATCTACCATAAGTACGGCTGCCTGGGGCTCGCGTTAGGGGACCTCGCAGGAAAACGGCGAGCCTTCGTCGTAACGGACAAGAGTCTGGTGGACCTGGGCCTAGCCTCCAAGGTGACGAGGAAGCTCGAGGAGCTCGGCATCGAATGCGCGGTCTTCTCGGAAGTCCTGCCCGATCCTACCGTCTCGACGGTCCGGGCGGGCGCGGAACGAATGGCCGCATACCGCCCCGACGTCGTCGTGGCCCTCGGCGGCGGGTCTCCGATGGACGCGGCCAAGCTCATGTGGCTCATGTACGAGCGCCCCGAGTTGAGGTTCGAGGACTTGGCACTGCGATTCATGGACATCCGCAAGCGGATCGTCGGCGTACCGGAGCTGGGCGGCAAGGCGATACTGGTCGCCATCCCCACGACCTCGGGTACAGGGTCCGAGGTGACGCCTTTCGCGGTCATCACGGACGATGCGACGGGAAAGAAGTATCCCCTCGCCGATTACGCGATTACGCCGGATATAGCGATCTGCGACGCCGAGCTCGTCATGTCCATGCCCAGGGCTCTCACGGCCGCGGGGGGTATCGACGCCCTCACCCATGCGCTGGAGTCGCTCGTGTCCTGCATGGCCAGCGATTTCACGGCGCCCCTGGCGATGGAATCGGCTCGCCTCCTGTTCGAGTACCTGCCCCGCGCCTACGGGAAGGGCGCCGCCGACCCCGAGGCCAGGCAGGCCGTCCACAACGCGGCGACGATGGCCGGCATGGCCTTCGCGAACGCCTTCCTGGGCGTCTGCCACTCGATGGCCCACAAGCTCGGAGCGAAGTACCGCCTGCCGCACGGAATGGCCAATGCCCTCCTCATCGAGAAGGTGATGGCCTACAATGCGGCCGAGGCGCCAACCAAGATCGCGGCCTTCGCGCAGTACAAGCATCCCATGGCGAAGGCGGCCTACGCCAGGCTGGCGCGGTACCTAGGCCTGGAGGGCGACGACGACGACCAGCTCCTCTCCTCTCTGATCGCCGCCGTCAGCGAGCTCAAGGCGAAAGTCGGCATTCCGGCCACGATCGCGGCCGCCGGCGTGGAAGAGGCTGCCTTCCTGGCGGACATCGACGCCCTCGCGCTCGATGCCTTCGACGACCAATGCACCGGAGCTAACCCGCGGTATCCGCTGATCGCGGAAATAAGGGAATTGTACCTCGAAGCCTACTACGGAAGCTGAGCTGAAGGAAGGGACGGGGTTCGCGTCGCCGCGCGGGCTCCGCGCAGCCAGGCGAGCAGCCCGTCCGCGCCTTCCCCGGTCTTCCCGTTCAGAGGGAAGATCGGCGCGTCGGGGGCCACCGAGGCCATGCCCGAGCGGAAGAATGCCTCGTCGAAGCCGACGGCGTCGACGAGGTCCGGTTTCGTGAGGACGCAGGCCGCCGATCTCGCGAAGACGATGGGGTACTTATAAGGCTTGTCGCTGCCCTCCGCGACGCTCGCGGCTACGATCTTCAGGTCCTCGCCGATGGAGAATTCCGCTGGGCAGATCAGATTGCCGATGTTCTCGATAAAAAGCCAGGAGCCATCGGCCAGGCTCATCCGACCGAGGATCGCCTTCACCATCGGCGCATTGAGGTGGCAGTCGCCGCCGGTCTCTATCTGGTAGGCGTCGATGCCGAGGGCGCGAAGGGCCCTGGTGTCTATGTCGCTCGCCACGTCTCCCTCGATCACCGCCAGGGCGGTTTCGCCGCGAAGGCGGGCCGCGAGCTGCGCTATGAGACTGGTCTTACCGGCGCCCGGGCTTCCAAGGACGTTGATGACGAATATGCCGCGCTCGGCCAGGCCTTCATGAATTTCCTTGGCGAGTCCTTCGTTCTCCTCGTAGACGGCCCGCTTGAGCTCGACCCTCACGCCGAACCCTCGATCTCTATCGAGTCGATGTAGAATTCGCTGCCCGCCTTGGTCATGACTCCCTGGGCGCCGCAGTCGGGGCACTCGAAGCTGAAGCGCCGGCGCTCGAATTCTAGTCCGCAGGATGGGCATCGGACGAGGGGCCTCACGTAGCGGATATCGAGGACCGCGCCCTCGGCGAGGCTCCCCTTCGCCGAGGCCGCGACGTAGAAATCGAGGGACTCCCGCATATAGCCGGTGGCCTCCCCGACCACGAGGGAAATCCGCGACACCCGCGCCGAATGCCGCGCTGCCGCCTCCGCAGAGACCATCTTCACGAGGGCCTCGGCGGCGCTCGCCTCATGCACTGGTATGCGCCTCGACCCTGCCGGCGAGATCCGCGAACCGGACGGCCTTGGGCCGCGCGGTCTCCATCCTGAGGCATTTCACGGGGCAAACGCGGACACAGAGGCCGCAGGCGACGCAGGCGAAATGCTCGATCCGCCAGGACTTCGGCTCCTTTTCCACGATTATAGCATTTGCGGGGCAGCGTCTGGAGCAGGCCCCGCAGTGGATGCATCTCGGGTAGTCGATCGCGATCCGTCCCCTGCTCGACTCGAAGCCGGGCCGCACGACCCGCGGATATCGCCGGGTGACGGGACCCTGGACGAGGTTCTTGAGCACGACGCGAGCCATTTGCAGCAGTGCCACTCTTTACCTCTCGGTGCAGGAAATGCAGGGATCGATGGTGAGGATGATTGTAGGGACGTCCGCCAGGCTCTGGCCAATCATAGCCTCGACCATCGCGGGGACGTTGGCGAATGTCGGCGTGCGGACTCTGAAGCGCTCGAGGTTTCGGCTACCGTTGGACTTCACGTAATAGACGACTTCGCCCCGGGGCTGCTCGAGCCGCGCAAAGCATTCGCCTATCGGAGGCATGCCTTTTACCGGAACCGACACGGGGCCCGCCGGCATGCCCGCGACGGCCTTCTCCATGATCTCGAACGATTGCTCTATCTCCCGAACGCGCACCGCCGCTCTCGCCATGCAATCGCCCGACTCCTCTACGACCGTCTCGAAGGATATCTCGCCGTAGGCCGCGTAACCTCGCCGCCGGACGTCGTAGTCGTAGCCGCTCGCGCGAAGCATGGGCCCGACGGCGCCCAGCTCGTAGGCCCTATCCTTGGAAAGGACTCCAACGCCTTCGAGGCGATGCCTGACCGTGGAGTCCTGGAGCATTACCCGGGACAGCTTCCTTATATCGTCGCGGGCGGTCTTCAAGGCTTTCATGCAGCGAGCGAGCGTCTCGTCGCTCGGATCCCTGCTGACGCCTCCGACGATGGCGGAGCCGAAGATCACGCGCCCTCCGGCGGTCTCTTCGGCGACGTCGAGAATGAGCTCGCGCGCCCGCCAAGCGGCCATGAAGAGACTCTCGAAGCCGAAAGCGTCGGCGGCTAGACCCATCCACATGAGATGACTGTGCGCGCGCTCGAGCTCGCACCAGAAAGTCCGCAGCCAGCGTCCGCGCTCGGGAACGGCGAGGCCTAGCACTCCCTCCACGGCCTCGCAATAGCCCATGCCGTGCATGAAGGAGCAGATGCCGCAAATGCGCTCTGCGACGTGGACATAGTCGGTATAGTCGCGCTTCTCCACCAGCAGCTCGAGGCCGCGGTGGATGTAGCCGACCTGGGGTACCGCGCCGACTATCCTTTCGTCCTGGAGGTAGAGGTCGAAGTGCAGAGGCTCGGGGAGCACCGGATGCTGCGGGCCAAAGGGAATGACCGAAGCGCCGCCAAACCCGGATTCGCGCGTATCCACGCCATGCGTATCCTCGAGACGCGTATCCTCGCGAGAGTTCATACCGAGCCTCCCTCGGAGCGGGGGCCGGCGATTTTCACCTTGCTGAAGGGCCTGTCGCCTGCGACGTCGAACATCTTGCCCAACCAATCGGCGCCGATGCGCTCGATGCGCACTCCGAAGAGGTCTCGAATCTCGTTCTCGTAGAGGAAGGCGGCTGGATAGAGGGCGGTGACGCTGGGAACGGCCGTCTCGGCCGCGGCGAAGAATCGCAGCGATCGCATCTCCAGCGCCAGCCCGAACGAATAGGTAAGCTCGCAGCCTCCAGCGGAAGAGACGCAGAGGATTTGAACGATCCGCCAACCGCTGCTGCGGAAGGCATCGACCTCGGCGAGGAGACGACCGGGCTCGATCTCGTCGACGATCTGGACTTCCTTCTCCGACATCACGCGTCCTTCTTCCCGGCAGATCCCGCTGCGCGCCCGCGGCGAGTGGATTGGCGCTTCGCCGTCTTCCGAACGGCGCGGGCGGCCTTTTGCTTTTCTTTGAGGATCGTCGCCGCGAGCACGATTCCGTCGAGTATCGACTCGGGCTTGGCAGCGCAGCCCGGGACGTAAACGTCCACGGGAATGGTCGTGGCGACGCCGCCCGATATATTGTAGCACTCGGAAAATACCCCGCCTGTGTAGGCGCATGCTCCGATCGCGACCACCGCCTTGGGCTCGGGCATCTGGTCGTAGATATTCCTGAGGATGGGGGCGTTGAGATGGTTGACGCTGCCTGTCACGAGGAATATGTCGGCCTGCTTGGGGTCGCCGGTCACGATGCAGCCGAATCGCTCGGCGTCGTAGACCGGCGTGAGGCAGGCGAGCACTTCTATGTCGCAGCCGTTGCAGCTGGATGCATCGTAATGGATCAGCCAGGGAGAGCGTTCGACGGAACTCACGGCGTTCCTCTCGATATCAGGTAGAATGGTATGAGATTGCCCGCCCCCGCCACGAGGGCGACGATCCAGGCGAAAGAGAGGGCGAGCTCCCATTTCACGCGGGCGGTCGCGTTGTCCAGGAGGATGATGAGGAAGTAGGTGAAGGCTAGGCCGATTATCGCGGCGATCCAGCTCGAGGAAAAGAAAAGCAGCACGAGGGCGAACAGGTAGACCGACTCGTACCAGTGCGCGAGCTCGACCAAGGCCAGGGCCGGGCCGCCCATGTCGGCCGTCAGGCCCATTACGAGCTCCTGGTGGGCATGGTGGGAGGTCGAGATGTCGAAGGGCGACTTGCGAAGCTTCATCTCGAGGACGAAGACGATGCCGAGGTAGATGCCGGGCAGGTAGAGGTAGGCCGGCATCTTGGAGCCGAGTATCGCGTAGAAGTTGAAGCTCTTGGCCACGCCGTAGAGACCGACGAGGGCGATGATTACCATAGGCTCGTAGGCCGTCATGAGCAGCAGCTCGCGCTCGGCGCCGATCGTGCTGTAAGGCGAGCCCGTGGAATAGGCGGCGAGGACGAGGAAGACGCTCGCGAGGGTAAGGACGAAGACGATGAGGAGTATGTCCGAGCCATAAAAGAATAGGACGCCGGTGAGGATGGCGAATACGAGGTGGCTCGCGACGAGGGGCATTTGAAGCCGGTTCACGGGGGCGATTCGGCGGGTAAGCAGCTTCAGCAGATCGTAGAATGGTTGGAGGAGCGGAGGGCCGACTCGGCCTTGGAGCCGGGCCGTGATCACGCGGTCCAGTCCGTCCAGGAGGCCGCCGAGTATCGGACCGAGCAGGACGTAGGCGATCGCGGCGTAGACTTCTTGGCCTCTCATAATATGACCATCCCCAGTAGGATGAGAGTCAAAAGGAAGCCGACCGCTATCCCGAACCTCAGTATCCTCTTTTCGCCGAAGACGTTCTCGAGGTAGTAGGAGGTGGTGACGACCCGGAGCGCCGCTCCCTTGGAGCCCTTGAAGGCCAGTCCCGGCGCCGTGACGCGACCCGACATGTAGGCCGGCGAGAGCCCGTTCCTCCCTCGCCTCGAGATCAGGAGGAGGAGGGCCGGCACCGCGACCGTCATGCCGACCATGAGGACCGTGACCAGCATGTTGCTCCGATCGAGCCCCAAGGCCTTGCCGAAGGTATCGAGCAGGTAGGGCTCGAAGGCGAACTTGGAAACGAGAGGATAGATGACGCAGGTGGCTACCGCGAGGATCGTAAGGGAAGCCTCAGAGAAGAGCTCGTAGCGCGTGACTTTGTCCTCGAGCAGGCCGCGAGGGGCGGTCGGGTCGGGAATGCGGATGAGGAGGCCCATCCACTTCGCCCAGAAGAGCACAGTAGTCGCCGAGCCGAAGGCCAGGAAGGCGATCATGAACGGACTGACGAGGCTGTTGAGGTTCATGAAGGCCTCCATCGCCGCCCACTTGGAAACGAGCATGCCGAAGGGAGCGACGAACATGCACGATATGCCGACGACCAGGAAGAGCGTGACGCGCGGCATGCCGGTGAGGAGACCGCCCATCGACTCGATATCGAGGCTGCCCGTTCCGACGCTGGCCGTCCCGACGGCGATGAAGAGAAGGGCTTTGGCGACGGCGTGGAACAGCACCAGGAACAGCGCGACCCAGACGAGCTCGTAGGTGCCTATCCCCGCGCAGGTCGCGATGAGGCCGAGATTCGAGACCGTCGAGAGCGCGAGCACCCGTTTCGCATTGCGGCTCGATACCGCCGCGAAGGAGCCTGCGATGAAAGTCAGGATGCCTATGAACGAGACGATGTACCCGACCGTCGTACCCGTCATCGCGGGGGCGAGGCGAATGAGGAGGAAGACGCCCGCCTTGACCATGGTGCTCGAATGGAGGAGGGCCGATACCGGCGTGGGAGCGACCATCGCGCCGAGGAGCCAGGGGGTGAAGGGGAGCTGGGCCGACTTCGCGAGGCCGGCCAGCGCGAACAGGGCCACCGGCGCCGCGATCAGCGCGGCTTCCGGGCCCTTCGCCAAGGCAAGCAGGGCATCGAGTTCGACTTTCCCGGTACGGGCCGCGAAAAGGATTATGCCGAGCGAGAAGGCTATCCCTCCCAGGAGGTTGAGGTTGAGGGCGAGGAAGGCGCTCTTGTCGGCCTCCGCATCGCCTCCGTAGCCTATGAGGATGAAGGAGGCTAGAGTGGTCATCTCCCAGAAGAGAAGCATGAGCCTGAGGTCGTTCGACATGACGAGGCCGTACATCGCGCCAAGGAAGGAGAGCATCGTGAAGCTGAAGAGCCTCCGACGGTCGCGAACGGCGGCATGCTCCTCGTGGAAAGTCTTCATGTATCCGGCGGCATAGACCATAATGAGGCCGCCTACGACCCCGACGATGACCACGAGGAGGATGGAAACCTGGTCTACGACGAAATGAGCGTCGGCTTCGATGCCTCCGGTCCAACGCTCTCCGACGAGGGCGAGGACCGTCTGGATTATTGCGAGCAGCAGGGGGAAGGCTCTGCGCTTGACGACGGCGGCGATCGCGATGAATGCGGCCATCGCCAGCTCCGCGCCCAATATCCAGCTGTCCAGGCTGGGGAGGGTCGCTACGAGTCTCAGGGGCAGCGACCGCGCGGATGTCGCAGCCAGGGCGATGGCGAGCGCCGCCTGAGTCGCTCCCCCGGTTATGACGATGAGGCGCCTGAATCCATCTTTCCTGATTATGAGCGCGATGAGGCCGAACAGAGGAGGAGCGACGGCAACGATGAATGCTAGTGTCATGAGTGTCATTACATTTTAGGCGAAAACTCGAAAAATGACAATCTCCTTCACATTGTCTGCGTTTTTGTCATAAAACGGGGCTAATAGTCTGCATTTCCTCGTGGCATAAGGTTAGCGCCGAGCCGGCCCGATTCCCGCGAATCAGCTCGCGTCGGCAGCCATCATCTGGGCGAACTCCGATTCGTCGAGGGTTTCCTTCTCGAGGAGCCTCTCTGCTATCGCGTCGAGAAGGCTCCGTCGGCCGCGCAGGGTGTCGAGCACTCGGTCGTAGCGATCGGCCAGGATGCGGGCTATCTCGTCGTCCACGTATTTCTGGGTATCCTCGCTGTATTCCCGGGCCATGTACGGCTCGGATAGGGGCCCGAGCATCGCCGCGCCGCGACGGGTGAGCGCGACGTGGCGGAAGCGCTCCGACATTCCGTAGTCCGTAATCATCCGCCGAGCGATATCGGTCGCCCTGGTTAAATCGTTCGCGGCGCCCGTCGAGATGAGCCCGAAAGCTATCTCCTCCGCGGCGCGCCCGCCGAGGAGGACGTCTATCTGGCCGATGAGCTCGTCGCGGGTCAGGATGAAGCGATCCTCGATGGGTAGCTGGAGGGTGTAGCCTAGGGCGCCCATGCCGCGCGGGACGATCGACACCTTGCGGACCGGATCCGAGCCTTGCGTGAGGGCCGCCGTAATGGCATGCCCGGTCTCGTGGAACGCGACGGTCCGACGCTCCTTCGGGTTCATGACCCGGCTTTTCTTCTCGAGGCCCGCCACGATCTTCTCGATGGCAGCGTCGAAATCCCCGGCCCTCACTTTCTTGCGCCCCCCGCGCACCGCGAGGAGGGCCGCCTCGTTGACGAGGTTCGCGAGATCGGCCCCGACGAAGCCGGCCGAGCCGCGCGCAACCTTGGACAGGTCCACGGACTCGTCGAGCTTCACCGCCTTCGCGTGTATCCGGAGGATCGCCTCGCGGCCCAGGAGGTCGGGCCTGTCGACGAGCACCTGCCTGTCGAATCGGCCAGGCCTGAGAAGAGCGGGGTCGAGGACGTCGGGCCTGTTCGTCGCCGCCAGGATGATGAGGCCGCTCGTAGCGTCGAAGCCGTCCATCTCGACCAGAAGCTGGTTGAGGGTCTGCTCCCGCTCGTCGTTGCCTCCCATCGCGCCGGTAACTCGACTCTTCCCGATCGCGTCGAGTTCGTCTATGAAGACGATGCAGGGGGCCTTCTCGCGAGCCTGCTTGAAGAGGTCGCGCACTCTGGCCGCCCCGACGCCGACGAACATCTCGACGAAGTCGGCGCCGCTCATCCTGAAGAAGGGGACCTCGGCCTCGCCGGCTACCGCCCGGGCGAGGAGGGTCTTGCCCGTGCCCGGCGGGCCGACCAGAAGCACGCCTTTGGGGATCTTCCCGCCGATCTCGGTGTATTTCTTCGGGCTCTTCAGGAAGTCCACCACTTCCACCAGCTCGTCCTTGGCCTCGTCGACTCCGGCCACGTCGCCGAAGCGCGTCTTGACGTCGCCCTCCGCGACGATCATGGCCTTGTTCTGGCCGAAGGCGAGGACGTTGCCGCCCGGGTTTCCCAGGCGCCTGAAGAGGAGACGCCAGATGATGAACATGAATACCAGCGGCAAAATCCAATTGAGGAAGAAGGATAGGACAGCGTTGCCCTCTCGCGCGACGGAAGCGTAAACGACACCTTTCTCGTCGAGAAGAGCGGTGAAGCTCGGGTCGAAGACGGGCACCGTCTTATAGGACGACGGCGCGTGCGCGGACAGCGCCTGAAAGCCGACCGCGGCCTTCTTGTCGACCTGGAGATAGCCCGTATAATAGCTCTGGTCCATATCGACGCGCTTGATCTCGCCCGAGCGGACCTTGTCCTTGAATGCGCTGTATGGGATGATCGTGTCGTCGCTCTGGAATATGAAGAAGTTCAGGAGGGCAACCGCGACGAGCATGACCACGACATAGCCGAGGGAGAACCTGAACTGGAACCCGTTGAGGTTGGGCGGAATCAACGGGCCCTTGCCCCTTACGGGCCCTTTTGCCGCCGGTCGCTTGCGGTCCCAGCCCTTGCTTTTCCTTGCCATGCATGCTCCCATCGGACGGCCTCGGCGAAAAGGCGCGCCGTACGGGATAAATGTAACCAATTCGGACTATCTCGGCTATGCGTTCGCGGGGCCGGCGATCCCGTCTTGACCGTTCAGGCGGTTTTCCGTATATTTTCGGAGACCCAATAAATAGTTCATTTTTTTTCAGGAGGAATAAGTATGAAGGTTAAACCCCTCGGCGATCGCATCCTCATCAAAGTCCAGGAGGGCGAGAGCAAGACGGCCAGCGGGATCATCATTCCGCAGACGGCTCAGGAGAAGACGCAGAACGGCGTCGTTGTAGCCGTCGGCCCGGGAACGAAGAACGATAAGGGCGTCCTGGAGCCCCTCGCTGTCGCGGAGGGACAGAAGGTCATGTACGACAAGTACGCCGGCGCCCAGATCAAGATCGATGGCGTGGATCACCTCATCGTGAAGTTCAGCGACGTTCTCGCCGTCCTGGAGTAATTCGCCCAACGCCTCGCCGAAGGCTCGGCGCGACGTCGAGCCGACATGGAAGGAGCCGCCCGCGGACGAGACGAGGTCTCGCGCGAGCGGCTCCGGTTTTTTCCCCCCCCCGGCGCCTTTGACGGGCCGGAGCGCGGTTCGGGAAGCTATTCCGTAAGGACTTTGAGGATGTCCTCCGGGCTCTTCGCGGAGAGGATGGCCGCACGCTTCTCCTCGCTGCGGAAGAGCAGGCTTACCTCGGCCAGGAACTGCAGGTGGGGCCCCGTCTTGTCGGCCGGCGAGAGGGTCATGATGAAGATGCGGCAAGGCTCTCGATCGAGGGCGTCGAAATCCACCGCTGCGTCCGAGACGCCGATGCAGGCTACGAGATCCTTGACCGCGTCGGTCTTGCCGTGCGGGATGGCGATTCCGTGCTTCATTCCGGTGCTCATGCGCCGTTCGCGTTCCAATACTGCCTTGCGCGCCGCTGCCATGTCGCCTATCTTGCCCGAGCGCGCCGCCACTTGGAGCAGTTCGTCGATAAGCTCTTCCTTCGTGCGCCCCTTGAGGCCGAGGGCGACGGTTTCGCGGCTCAAAATGCTCTTGAGGTCCATGCTACCATTCTACGATTGCGTAGGGTCGACGTCAAGCGTTCGCTTCCCTCGTCAAATGAAGAAGCGGGACTCCTTCTCCTGGGCTAGTCCCGATCGGCGCGCGAGGAGGAGGGAGGCGCAGCCCGCCCAGAGGGCGTCGAGGAATGCTCCAACGGCGATGAGAGGGAGAGCGACGGGCGCAGCGATCAGGAAGCCGTTCTCGAAGCCTTTACCGTAGAGGGCGCAGAGCGACATGAGCGCCGCCATGGCGCCCCTGTCGGGAGAGGAGCCGACGAGAAGGGTCGCGATCGGCGCGAAGACGACTATCCATAGGAGGTTGCCGGGCGAGACGCCGAGATTCGAATACGACGACAGCACGACTATGAAGGCCGTCGATGTGACCAGGGCGGTGCCCGCCCTCCCGAATATCGCCGCGAGGGTTATGTCCAGGGCATTGGCCCTTCTTCTTATGCCCAGGCTTTCCTTCGCGTGCTTCATCAGCGAGCCGAGCGGAAAATACAAGTCGCCGGACACCAAGGCGGCCAGGGAAGGCGCGAGAAGGGCGTAGAGGACGCGATAGGGATTCTTCTTACCTCCGAAGAACCATAGGACGGCCGGGAGGACGGCGAAGGCAACGACGAGGCTCTCTATCCCGACCGTGGCCAGGAGAGGCCGGTACACATCGGCCCTCGGCGCGGCCCTGAGCTCGATGATGTTGTGCGCGGTCGCCGCGATGATGAGGACGCCCAGGAATTCCACGAAGAATGAGTTTATCTGATAGAAGACCCGGGAAAGAGAGTCGAAAAGCAGGACGACGGGCTTGGTGGCCGAACGGTCATGGCTGAAGGCCAGACCGAGGAGGAGCGCCAGGAAATAGGTCGGCAGCAGGAATTGCCCGGAGGCGATGGCCACGAAGGGAGTCTCCGGGAAGACGGCGAGCAGCAGGTCCTTGATCCCCGAAGTCCGGCCGACCGAGGCCGCGTCCGCTACGAGGGGGATGCGCGTCGGCCTCACCGCTGCCGCGACGGCCACGCCGACCACGCTGAGGACGGCGACCGCGGCTAGGAGGACGAGTAAGGTTCGTCCCAGGCCCTTCCAGAACTCCTTGTCCTCGTTCTGCTCGAAGACCGCTACCGGCACCGAGAAGAGCACCAGGGGCACGAGCGCGTAACGTCCGATCCGGATCGAGAGGTCGAATAGGAATCCCATCGCGCTGCGCAGGCCTGCATTCTCCAAGGGTATGGCGAGGGCCAGGGCGGCGCCGAGGATCGCGCCCATCAGGTACTTCATCCAGATCTTCATGGGGGGGAGCATAGCTCCCGCCGGAGCCGGCCGTCAATCGCGCGCGAATCCTCGGCCTAGCCCGAGGCTTGTTGCTCGTCGCACGGCCGTGTAGACTTTTATCATTATGCGCTTCATCGACGAAAACGGCGGGCTCATCGGTCTGATGGACGCGTCGGCGCGCGGCTATCCCCCGGCGCGGGGCGCCTTCTCGCCGGCCGGCGACGCGGACCTGAGGCCGGCAGTCTACGCCCCGGAGGCCAGCTACGCGGAGGCCGCGGCCTCCGCCATAGCCGCACTCTTCCCCGAGGAGATCGATCCCGTAATGGCCGATCGGCTCGCGGGCCGCGCCTTTGCGGAGGCTCCGGCGAGGCGAGAGCGGGGAGGCGACATCCTCGTGGCCGACTATGCCTCGGGCCCCTCGGGCTGCGCTTCTGACGCGGAGACCGGCTTCCTCTCCGGCATCCTCGGCCTCGCGGCGCGCCACGGCGGCCCAAGGCTCCTCATGGCTGACGGCACCGGCAGCGAAGGCGCCTCGCTCTCCGAGGCGATCGCCGGAGTCCCGGGCCTCCGCCTCGCCCTGTTCTACCCGGAAGGCCAAGCCGCGAGCGGCATTCGGAGTCAACGCCTCGCCAGAGAGGGCGGCCAGGTCGATTTGATCGCGGTCCGCGGGGATCGCGTCGCCGTAGACCGCCTCATCAGGCAGGCGGCGGGTAGGATGATCGACGGTACGGGACTGACGGCGGCCGGCCCGGCCAATCCCGCGCGCTTCGCGGCGCGGATTGTCGCATTGGCAGCCACCTTTTCTATACTCCGCAAGGGAGCGGTGGGCGATCTCCTCACGGGAATTTGCGCGGGCGACGGCCTGGGCTTCGCCGCCTGCCTGTGGGCCTGGAGGCTCGGGCTTCCCTTGAAGGGCATCCTTCTCTCGATCGGAACCAAGGGCGTGCTTGGGCTCGATCCCGCCGGGAGGGCCCTCGTCGATCGTTTCGACGCCGAAAGGCCTGGCGTCATACGATCGCTTACTCTTCTCCAGCCAGTCGACCGCGAGTCGGCCATCCGGTCCCGCGCCGCCTTCGCGGAGGAAGGCGGGCCCGCGCTGGATATCGCTTCCGCGATGACTCTAGTCGCCGCTGAACGCGCCCTCGACGCAGGCCTGCGCGGCCACGCGCGGATAGTCGTGCCCCGAGGCGCCGATCCCCGCTGGGATATCGACGGTTACCTTGACGAGGCGAGCGACTCCGGCGATGCGGGAAGTTTCGGCAAGGGCCCAGGGCCCGGGCTCCGCGACGCCCGCGTCGACGCCGAGATCGAAGCCACCTTCGCCGATCTCGAGCGCGCGTTGACAGCCTAGCGCGCTTTCGACTACATTTGTCGCTAGGCCGCGACGCGGTCGTGCCGCACCCCGATCTGCCGCAATGATAATGACAATGGCAGTTCGCCCGCGCGGCTTTAAGAGACCCAGTAGCTCAGATGGATAGAGCGGCTGCCTCCTAAGCAGCAGGTCGCCCGTTCGAATCGGGCCTGGGCCATCGTACATGGCGGCTCTTTCGACCTATAATATGGAAGATTGAAGAATTTTCCGTGATTATGAGACGAGCTCAAAACAAGGCTGGTTCGCGCAAAATGCCTTTGTTTATCCCCGCGGTTTCCGTCCCTCAATGAGAAGCGCCTCGAGCTAGATGAGAGACGTTGGCAGGCCTTATCGAGCGAGACGGCGGCTCCCGTCGCCGCTTTAGGGCTCGAAAAGGGCCGCCGCCCCCAGGACGCCGGCTCGCTGCCCGAGCTTTCCTCTCCGGATCTCCATGCGATCGTACATCATCGCTCCCGCTAGCTCGTAGCAGCTCCTGACGGCGCCATCGAAGAAGAAGTCGGGAAGATTGATGAGTCCGCCACCGAGGACGGCCACGTCGGGATTGAGCATCTGGAAGATATTGTAGAGCCCAATGCCGATATAGCGGGCGAACTCTTCTACCACCGCGCGACAGAGGGCGTTGTCCTCGATGAGGCCCTCAGAGAGGCGCCGGCCGTCGAGGTCCTCGAACTCCATGCAGCCCGAGGGAAGCTCCGGTCTGGCGCCGAGCGTGCCCAGACGATCTGCGGCCCTGCGAGCGGCGCCGGGCAGGGCCAGTCCCGAGGCCGTGCCCATGAGACAGCCGCGGTTGCCGCAGCCGCACTTCTGTCCTCCCGTGGCATCCACGATCATGTGGCCGAATTCGCCGGCCGTGCCGGTCGCGCCGCGATAGAGCTTGCCGTTCACGACGATGCCGCCGCCGATACCCGTGCTGACCGTCATGAAGACCATGTGCTCGAAGCCGGCGCCGGCTCCGTAGCGGTACTCGCCCAGAGTTTGGCCGTTCGCGTCGTTGTCCGCGAGCACAGGCAGTCCGAGAAGCTCCTCGAGTCTCCGCCTTATCGGGAATCCCTTGAAGCCCGGAAGATTTGACGATGTAAGGGTCACACCTTCGGGCCAGCGAATGTGGCCGGGGAAAAGGACGCCCACGCCCGCGATCCCGTCCTTCCCTACTCCCGCTTTCCTCATCGCCGTCTCGACGCCGAGAAGGATACGACCCAGGACGAGTTCCTCCGAGAGCCCCGCGTGATCGTAGGTGACGGACTCACCGAGGATAGCGCCCGCGTCGTCGACCACGCCGATGGCCAGTTTCGTTCCACCGAGATCGACTCCCACTCTGTAGCCCACCCTAGCCCTCCTTCATTGGCGGCATTCAGCCTCCAACCGTTATGTCGAGGCCCATACCACGTCCGAGCTCGGCCAAGGCGGCGATGCGCGCAGCTTCGACACGCGCGCCCGGCATGAAGGGGTAGGGCCGCCCGAGCGCCTCGTACTTCCCTCTGGCGAGGTCGTGGTAGGGAAGTATATCGAGCTTGCGACGCCCGGCCGTCCCCGAAGGGAAAGGCAGCGAGGAAGCGAAGACGAAGATACCGCGCATCGAGACCTCGTCATCGTTGAAGCCCGGAATAAGGGGCACCCTGAACGCGATGTCGGCGCCGGCGAGCGCCAGTCTTTCGATGTTGCCGAGGACGAGGCGGACCTCGCCTCCCGTTCCGGCGCGGAAGGCGTCGGAATCGGTATGTTTGAGGTCCACCAGCCAATGCCCCATCCTCCCTATGAGGCGCTCTACGGCTCCCCAGGGCACGGCCAAACAGGTTTCCACGGCCGTGTCCAGGCCATGCCCAGCCGAAGCGCCGACCAGTTCGTCGAGAAGCTCGACCTGGGCGAAGGGCTCGCCGCCCGAAAAGGTGACACCTCCTCCCGAGTTGCGATAGAAGGCTTCGTCTTTGAGGACTACCGCGAGTATCTCCTCGACCGAGGCCTCGCTCCCCGCGAGTCTGAGCGCGAGCGAAGGGCAGGCCCCGGCGATGGAAGGCGGCGGCCTGACCTTCCTATCCACCTCTACCTCGCCTTCGCTGGCTTTCCGCATGGCCCCTCCGTTGACCGGGTCGAGGCAAGAGCCGCAGCCGACGCAGCGGGCTTTAATGAAGAGAAGCTCCCGGTCGAAGGATTGACTCTCCGGATTCTCGCACCAGGCGCAGGAAAGGGGACAACCTTTGAAGAAGATGACCGTCCTTATGCCGGGACCGTCATGTGTGGAAAAGCGCTGAATGTCGAAAATCATCAAATTTGCAAGGAAAGACTACAATATTAATTCCATATAGTCAATATTAATTTTCATTCGTAATTTGCTATCGTCATTGCTTATAATTTACATACTATAATAATAGTTTTTAATTATTGAGGCCTCGCTCAGGATGAGTGGCGCGGTTCAGCTATCGGGGTCCCTTCGGGATCCCTCCCAGGCTCCGCGGCAAGGCGCTTTTTTTCGGCTTCTTCGAGCTCCGCGAAAGGATCGGCCCGACCCTCGACATAGCCTGCGCGCAGGTCCTCGAGGTATCGCGATAGTTCGTCGGTTCGAAGCCTAAGCGCTTCGATGCCGGCTGCTCCCTCGACGCCCGGCGAGGTCTGAACGCGCGCTATGTCGAGTCGCATCTGCTTGAGCTGGTTCACCGACGATCCCAAGCGAAGGCGGACGACCTCGCTCTGCTCCTTGAGCTCCCTATAAGAGCTTTCCTGCTTGTCTATCTCCTCGATCGATTTCTCGTATTCCGCCTTTAGGCCCGCGCTCGCCGATTCTTCTTTGGCGACGAGAGCCGCCTTGTCCTTCGCGAGGTCGGCCATCGGTATGCTCTCGACGAGGCGGTCGATCTCGTTGGCCGACTGGGCGAGGAGCCTTACCTGCCCGAGGTATTGGTCGAGGGCGGGGGCGAGATCGGCGTCGACCGGGCCGGCTGCGCCCGACTTGAGCTGGGCCGCGATCGCGTCCTTGGCTGCCTCGGCGTCGCGGTAGAGTTCCGCGTAGACTCCGAGGCCGACGATCTCCTCCCGGCGAGCCTTGCCGCCGCGGAAGATGTTCCTCCAGCCGCCCTTGATCCCGAGGGAATCCAGAAGCCTGCGCTCGAGGCGGGGCCTAGTCGCGGAGAAGGCTGCTAGGTGGGAGACATAGCCGACGAGCATCGCGGCAGTAGGTATGAGGAACCATAGGAAGTGCGGACCGGTGAGGAAATTGATCACGGCGAGGAGGAGGGGTACCATTATGGTGCTGGCCCCGTGCTGGGCCATGGAGTCCTTGGCCCTGTTGAGCCTCTTGTAATCGGCGAGCTGCCCCCGATCGAGCTCCGGCATGGCCTCGGCCTCGCGGAGCTTATCGCCCGATCGCCTGGCGGCCACCGCCGAAGAGAGCAGACCGATGCCCCAGCCTGCGCTCACGATGGCCGCCCAGAGGAAGGAGGCCGAAGTGCTCAGGTTGAGGAACCAAAGGAATCCATTGACCGCCAGGAAGCTGGTGAGGTTGCCGATGAACCCGCCGCGCGCCTTTCTGAGGCGTATCTCGAGGCTCCGCAGGTAGGCGTCGAAATCGCGGGCCTGTTCCTCCGCGCTGTCGGGCTCCCCCCCGAGCTCGTGTCTCGACTCGCTGCGCTCGCGGTAGCGTTCCCGGTGACGCTCCGCGCGCTCGCGGTAGCGCTCGGCATGGTGCCTGTATTTCTCGGCGTAGTGATCGAGCTTGTCGCTCGACATGTTGCGCTCGACGCTTTTCTCGATCTCGTTGACTATCCCGTGAACCGCGGCCTCTATATTGTTCTTAAGCGCGTTCGGGTCGAAATCGCCGGCCGCATTGCGGCCGATGCCGGCTATGAGGGACGGGATCGACGAGGGATCCGGCTGCGTGGCCGCGCGCTTGACCAAGAGGCCTTGGTCGGCCATCGTCGCTATGACTTCCTCGGCTTCGACGCCGTAGGAGCCATAGCGCTCGATTGCCTCGGCGACGCTCATGCGCCTGCCCAGGCCCTTCGTGTCCTGCAAGATCGCGCGGCGGATCTCGGTGAGGAGGCTGGGCGAGCCCTCTCCGCGGCCGGCCTCGGCCCGGGTCTCCACCAGTGGTGCCGGCTGGGGCGAGGGTATCGACGCAGGCTGGGCCGGGGATGGCGCGGCTACCGCTCGCGACGAAAATGGCCCGGCCGAGGAGCTCATCCCCCCGACCGGGATCGTGCCGGCTGAATCCCCTTCGAGATAGGATCCCGGCTTGTATCCGGGCCTCGGCTTGTCGTGCTCCGGATCGAACTCGGCGTTGGGCGTCGTTATCTCGTAGGCGTGGATTTCCTTGGTGATGTTCTTGAGGGAGACTTTTCCCAGTTTCTCGGCCCTGAACTCGATCTTGTTCAGGACGAGATTGTAGACATCCTGCGAGAAGCAGATGGAGCCGGGCCTCGCCAGGGACTGCAGCCGCGCGGCGATGTTGATTCCCTCGCCGAGGGCGTCGTTCTCGAAGAAGTAGATGTCGCCGAGATGAACGCCGATGCGGACCAGGAGGGGAAGGCCCGGGTTCGCCTTGTTGTGCTCATAGAGTCTGTCCTGGACTTCCATCGCGCTCTGAAGGGCCTCGACCGTGTTCTTGAAATCGATGAGGAGGGCGTCGCCTATCGTCTTGATCACGGTGCCGTGGTGGCGCTCGACTATGCCCGCGATCAGCTCGTTGTGGTACTTAAGGAGCTCGAGAGTGCCCGCCTCGTCCCTCTCCATCATGCGGGAGAATCCGGCGATGTCGGTGTACATTATCGCGGCGAGCCTGTAGTCCTTTTGTTCCATCGTAGGCACAGGATAAGTATATAAGGATCAGCGGTCAATGAGTCTCCTCGAACGAGGTTTCGAGGCTCGGCAGCTCGGCGCGGACGAGCCGTATTCGTATCCTCTCGTCGAGGGCCCTGTCGGCTCCGAGCCTCAGCCGAGCTTCGAGGCCGAGCTCCGGAATGTAGGCCTGCCAGACGCCGGGGCCCGCGCCGCCGACCACGATAGCCTCGCCGGCCCAATCCCGATGCCGGGCGAGATAGGCTATCGTCCAGTGAAGGTCGCTCGCCCTCTCGGCTTGCCGCGTCGCAGCCGATGCCGCCTGGGCCAGGGCGCAGCGCCGGGAGACCTCGTCGGCGTCCATCGGGGGTCGTCCCGCCAAAAGTGCGCGGAGCTGGATATGGCCGAGGAGATCCTGGTAGCGTCGCAGGGGGCTCGTGACTTGCGCGTAGAAGGATAGGCCGAGGCCTCGGTGCGCGCTGGGGCTTGGACCCCACATGCCGGCCCGCATGAGCCTGCGGCGCGCGAATTGGACCGAAAGCCCAGACTCCCCTTCGGGAGAGAGCTCGCCTAGAGCGGCCGCGCCCATGTCCGAAGGCGCCTCCTGGCCGTAGAACGGGAATGGCAAGCCGCGCTCGAAGGCCCAGCGAGCCGCGGCCTCCCCGGCGAGGAGCATCATCTCCCGCACGATCCCGCTCGATCGGTCCTTCGGGACGGCATCTATCCGGATCTCCCGGGGCTCGCCTTCGACGCTTATCCTGACCTCCGGAATGTCTATCTCGATGGCGCCGTTCGATACGCGTCTCGCCCTCCTCCGGGCGGCGAGCGCCGCCAGCGCCGCCAGTCCGGGGGCCTTCCCCGCGTCCAGGAGAAGGTCGGCATCCCCATAGGAGCAGCGTTTGACGCGGACGATCGAGGCCATAGTCTCCACGCCGGAAATCGAGCCGTCCTCGGCCAGATCGATGCGGAAGGACAGGGCGGGCGAAGTATCCGACAGGCCGAGGCCGTAGCGCCGCAGGGCTTCGTCGGGCAGCATCGGAACGGTGGACTCCGGCAGGTAGAGGGTCGAGCCCCTAGCCAGGGCCTCCCTATCCGAGGGCGAATCGGGCAGGATGGCGGAGGCGGGATCGGCGACATGGACCCAGGCGGCGCGGCCGTCCCAGGCGATGGCGTCGTCGGGGTCGTTCGACCAAGAGTTGTCGATGGCCAGGGATTCCATCGCCGTCAGGTCGACCCGCTCGAGATCGTCGAGTTCCGGTCCGATTTCCGCCTTGGGCGACGTCAGGGGACACAGGGCGCGGAGCGGATGGGGATTTATCGTCTCGTCCCAGACGCCCACTGCCAGCAGCAAGGCTTGGGCGGCTTCGGGCGTCTCGGAGATGCCCAGATCGACGCAGGCTTTGCTCTTCTCGCTCTTCCCATAGGCGAGGGCCTCGATTTCGGCGAGGAAGCGTCGGTCGGGCTCCTCGAAGGCCATAGACTGGGCCCGAGCGCCGTCGGCGCCTGGGCCCAGCCCCCTGCTGTGCGCCTTGATCCTTTTCGCCCTTTCGAGGAAGGCCGCCCGCTCGCCCGCTTCGCTTTCTTTGCGCGCCCGTTTTTGGGCTTCCCGGGCCACCGCGTCGTCGTCGAGCGGCACGGGATTGCCTTCCTCGATCTTGAAGAGGAGGCCTTTCGAAGCTTCTCGCCAGCATGCGAGGACCTGGCCGGGTCCCGATTCCCCAAAAACAAGATCGGCCAGCTCGGTCCAGGACGGGCTCGCGTCAGGGAGAAGCATGCGTCTCGCGGTCTCGAAATCCCCGCCCTCGGCCGATCTTGGCAGGTCCTTGACCGGGCCCTCGTGCAGGAGGACCAAGTCCTTATCCCGCACCCGGATCGTCGAGCCATCCTCGAGTCGGATTTCGATCCGATCCCTCGGCTCGACTACCACGACGGGACGACTCTTGTACAGGGCGAGGGATTCGGCGCGAAACATGCGACCAAGTATAGCGGCGGGCACGAGGAAGGGGCAAGCTTCGGCTGCGGCCGGCCTCGACGGGGAGGCGCGGCGCGAAAGCCCGTGTTGCCTCGGGCGGGTAGGGGTGCTATTATGCCGGACGGCGACTCGCCTGTCGCCGTCGCGACTCAAGGAGGAATAGAAATGGTAGCATTGATAGTCGGAGCCATCCTCATCGCTTTCGCGATCTTCGCGATCGTCCCCGGCCCCCTCGGATGGTGGGCCGACGTAATCAATTTCCTTAAAGGCTCCCTACCAGTCCTCGCGGCTTTCATCGGCCTGGTCGCCGTATTTATCGGCGTCGCGGACATCAAGGACCGCCTGGAAGCGAAGAGGGAGGAGGCCGAAGAAGCCAAGCAGGCCGCCTTGGACAAGAAGGAGCAATAGCCGCGGACCAAGAGGAGGACGGGTCGGGAAGCGCCGAGATACCGGTATTGACACAGTTTCCCGGATATGGGAATATACCGCCCGCGCATTAGCGAGGCAGCGCGTTCCAGCGGGCGTCGCGCGCATCCCAATAGAAGGCAAGGGTACAGATACATGAAGACGATCTACGTCACGCCGGAGTCCGAGTTCGCCAAGCGCTCCTGGTACGTGATCGACGCCGAAGGTAAAAGCCTCGGCCGAGTGGCCGCGAAAGCCGCCTACATGCTCCGCGGCAAGAACAAGCCGACCTACGAGCCCTCCCAGGAGACCGGCGACTACATCGTCATAGTCAATGCGGACAAGGTGAACGTCACAGGCCGCAAGCGCCAAGACAAGATGTACTATCATCATACCGGATTCCCCGGCGGCCTCAAGGACTACACATTCAGCCAGCTCATCGGGCGCGATCCGATAGCGCCCCTGGAACTCGCGATCCGCGGTATGCTCCCGAAGGGGCCTCTCGGCCGCAAGCTCTACAAGAACGCCAAAATCTACGCGGGGCCGAGCCATCCGCACGCCGCTCAGGCGCCTATCGCGATCGACATCGAATAAGGGGATCAGAGGATGATCAGGAACCTCGGAATCGGAACCGGCCGTCGAAAGTGCGCCGTGGCCCGCGTCTTTCTTCGCGAAGGCGAGGGCAAGGTCAGCGTGAACGGCGAGGAGCTCGACAAGTACTTCAAGCTGAGCGAGCTCGTCACCATCGTCCGCCAGCCCCTGCTCGTCACCGCAGCCGAGAATAAGTACGATATACTTATCACGGTAGCCGGCGGCGGCCCAAATGGTCAGGCCGGAGCCTGTCGCCACGGCCTCGCGCAGGCCCTGTCGCAGGTCGACCCCGCCAGCCATGCCGCTCTCAGGGCCAACGGCTTCCTCACGCGCGATCCGCGGATGGTCGAGCGCAAGAAGTACGGCCAGCGCGGAGCGCGCAGGCGCTTCCAGTTCTCCAAGCGCTAATCTCGGCCCGATCATGAAGCGGTTTCCCTCCCGCGCCGACGATGCGCGGGAGGCCGCCGGGCCTGGGCGAGGGGCGAGCGAGTCCCCGCCGAGCCTGCGGGTCGAATCCGTGCAAAGAGGAGCCTCCGGCACCGCGATTGTAGCGGTCGGAGGCTCTTCCTTATTGTTGCGCCCTTCCCAAGCGGAGGCTTTTGGCCTCGCCCCCGCCAGCCTCGCGCCAGGGGTCGAGCTCGATGAAGGCGAGTCGCAGCTCCTCGCCTTGGCCGCGGAGGCCTACGAAGCGGAAAAAAAAGCCCTCGCCCTCCTCTCCCGAGCCGAGCAATCGAGCTATATGCTCGGGCTCAAGCTCGAGGCGCGGGGCTTCTCCAAGAAGGCCGTCCGCAGCGCCCTCGACCGGCTTCGTTCCGAAGGCACCCTCTCCGATAGCCGATTCGCCGAGGCATATGCGGCCTCGCGCCTGTCGAGGCGGCCAGAAGGGCCCGCGAGTATCCTCGCGGCCCTCCGCGAGCGCGGGATAGACGTCGACGAGGCAAAGACCGCCATCGCGGCGGTCCTGGGGCCGGAAGAGCGGGCTTCCGCGCTCGCGAGAGCGGCCGAGAAGGAGGCGGAGCGTGCGGGGGCGAATAGGGATTCGGTCAGGCGCCGTCTCCGCGCCCTCGGCTTCGCGTCCGGAGAGATCTCCGAGTACTTCGATCGCGACTGAATGACCCGAGGGTACTTGTCACCGTTCCGCGCTCGAATCGAGGAGCCAATGGCTCTATCTGGACAGATAAAACTCGTTTTATTTCTATCCTTGACATTCCTTCACATTCGTTGCAGAATAATGCCGATCATGGGCATTGAGAGGGGTCCTTCGCATGGATGACGATATCCTTACGATAGAAGAAGTCGCACGATACCTTCGCGTATCCGAGCGTACGGTCTACGACTGGGCTCAAAAGGGCGAAATCCCGTCAGGCAAGATCGGAACAGTCTGGCGCTTCAAGAAGAGCGAGATCGAGCGCTGGGTGAACGAGAGACTCAGCTCTAATCGTCCTTCCAATGTCTTCAGCGTCGTCCAGATCCAGAATATCCTCTCGCCCGACAGGATACTCTTCCTGAATTACTCCAAGAAGCGCGATGCTCTAATCTCCCTCGCCGAGAATCTCGCGGGCGCCCCTCAAATAAAGAGCCGCCAGGAGCTCGTGGCCGAGATCCTCCGCCGTGAAGAACTCATGAGCACCGCTATCGGGCGGGGCATCGCCATCCCCCACGTGCGACTCTCGTCCGTCACCGACCTCGTGGTTTCGGTGGGCGTCAGCCAGGCGGACATCATCGATTTCCAGTCCCTCGACGACGTACCGGTGCGGCTGCTATTCATGATCGCGGCTGCCTACAACCAGCATGCCTATTACCTGCAAACGCTCTCCTTCTTCAGCTCAAAGCTCAAGAACAACGAACTGCGCGCCTCCCTCCTCGCCGCGAAGACTCCGCAGGAGGTCTACTCTCTTCTCGTGAGCCAGGACGAGAAGTAGACCGCATCCGGAGGCGACTCAGCGCTTTAGCGGCACATTGAGGTAGCCGACTACACCCGTGCTCGCATCGTGGATCAGGAGGAGGGCGGAACCGGACTTGGCCGCGTCTGCGATCCTAGCCCTGAATTGCTTCGGATCAGCGACATCCGCGGTGCCAACCTTGAAGATGACGTCGCCGACGTTCACGTTCGCCTGGTCGGCGGGGCTGCCGGGCACGACCTGGGTAACGATCACGCCTGAAGCGTTCGTAAGGCCCAGATTGCGGGCCTCGTCGGCCTCCAGGGCCCTCACGATGAGCCCCAGCAGCTTGTAGCCCGGCCGAGCCGCCACGCGCTTGAGGAGGACGAACTGGTCCTCCACGGTGGCGCTCAGGCGAAGCGCCCGTCCGTTGCGGATGATATCGAGCTCGACCGCGTCGCCGGGCTTCGATGCCGCGATGGCGCGTTTGAGGGCGATGGCCGAGAGGATGGGCTCGCCGTCGTAGCGGAGGATGACGTCGCCCTGCTTCAAGCCCGACGAGTCGGCCGGACCCTCGGGAATCACCTCGACGACCGCGACGCCCGCGGTCCCCAAAGGCAGCTTGAGGCCTTCGATCAGCTCTTGGCTGAGGTCCTGGAATTTAACGCCTAGGTCGCCGCGGACAACCTTGCCCATCCTGACAAGGCTGTCTGAGATGGTCTTGATGAGGGTCGCCGGTATCGCGAAGCCGAGTCCCTCGGAACCGTTGCTCTGCGAGAGGATTACCGAATTGATGCCGATGACTTCGCCATTGAGGTTGAGCAGGGGACCTCCGGAGTTCCCCGGGTTGATAGCCGCGTCGGTCTGGATGTAGTCCTCCAGCCCCGTGGGCTCCCCGTCGCCGACATTGCCGCGGTGCTTGGCGCTGATGATCCCCATAGTCACTGTCCAGTCGAGGCCTTCCGGCGAGCCGATCGCCACGACCCAATCCCCGACTCTCATGGAGTCGGAGTCCCCGAAGCGGACGGGGGGGGCCCCTATCGGGCCGTCGACCTTGATGACCGCCAGGTCGGTAGTGGGGTCGGCCCCGATCAGGCTCGCGGGACGCGTGGAGCCGTCGAAGAATTGCACCGAGATGGTCTCGGCGTTCTCCACGACGTGGTTGTTCGTGAGAATGCGCCCATCCTTGTCGAGGATTACGCCGCTCCCGAGTCCGCGCACCGGCACGGTCCCCGAACTGTCCTGCGGTGCATGGATGCCGAAAGGGCCGTTTATAGGCAGCTGCTGGAGCATGGTTCCCGTGGTATCGATATGGACCACGCTCGGCCTGGCCGCCTCGGCCACGTCCGCGATGCTATTCGCGAAGAGCAATCGAGGTGCCGCCGCCGTCCCGGAGGCGGTGATCGTGCCGCCCTGCGCATTGATCGCGGTAGAGCTCAACGCCGCTGCAAGCAGGGCCGGCGCCAGAGCTCGAAGGATACGTTTGCTCGGCATGGTTACCTTCTTCGGCGACCGTAGATAAAGTCGATCTCCTTACTCTGAATTTCCAGCTTTAATAGGCATGGGGTCAAGGAAATACGTCAAAAAGAGATCTCGAGAGTCGCCCCGAGCTGGCCGGCGACCGTCGCGATGCTGCCGATCAGGCCTTCGAGCCCCGCGTAGCTGCCGGTCCCCTGTCCCCAAATCGCCTTGCCGTAGACGGCCAGGGTCGCGTTTTGGGCGGCCCATAGCGAAACGAGGATCATCCCCGTGCCGGAATCGTCCGTGAGGTCCCAGATGATCGAAGGAGAGACGGTAAGGAACTCCGTCGCGCGCCAGGTTATCTCGCCGTACAGGTTCTGCAGGCCCGGGAACAATGGATCGGCCTCCGCCCCTCCCCCGTTGTAATAGTACTCGGCCGCGAAGATGAAATCCCCGGTGGACCAGTCGGCGCCTCCGGCGGCCCTGACACTGCCCGCGGCTCCGGAATCCGGCAATGCGTAGGAGAGGTCGCCGTAGAAGCCGACTTCGAGATCGGCCTTGAAATCCGCCCCCATGTAGGTCGTCCTCGCCGTTCCGTCCCGAGCGGCCGAAAGCGCGGCGTCGACGCCGAGCACGAGGCCGGAGAGCCGCGCGGAGTAGAGGCCGTCCGCGGGAACCGTGCCGGGCGAAGCTGCCATGTCGAAGCCGCTCGTAGTCCCGAGGGGGAAAGTAAGCCTGAGCGCGTCGCTTCCCAGCCTGACGGGCGAGAGGCCCGTCAGGTCGAGCTGCGTGAAGATGTCCGTCGGGCTCCAGAGCGCTCCTCGTTCGTAATTGATCACTTGTCGCCCGGCCGTGAGCGAGACCCAGTCGGCATCGAGCTTGACATACAGCGTACGCACTCGAAATGCCATGAGAAGGTCAGGCCCTCCCGCAGGGCCATCGGGCACGAAGAGCTCGTCCGCGGGGGCCTGCTTCAATTTGATCAGGAGCCACGCGATTTGAGCGGCGTCGCCATCCATGACCGCGGTCTCGAGAGAGGCGCTCGCTCTGGCGCGCTGCCCTTTGACGTCGAGATTCAGGCCGAGCGTCGTCGAGGATCCATAGCCGAAATCGTCGGACGAGAAGCCGCCCGAGCCCGAGTAGCTTCCGTAGGCCTGCTCCAGGACCGATCCGCCGAAGGTCGCGCTTGGAGAATCCTGGGCCGCGCCGAGGGGCGAGGCGACGCTAGCGAGCGCCGCTGCTAGTGTGACGGCGAGGATCGAGACCTTCATCGCCAAAGCCTCATTTCGTGAGAGACGACATGGTGAACTGCCGCTCGTCGAGGGCGACATCCATCTCGATCTTGCTCATCGAGAAGACCGTCTTCGTATTGTTGCGAAGCTTCGAGACGTACTCCGTCCGCGTTGGATACCAGCGATCGCCGACGCGCTGGACCTCGAGGGCCGCGCTCGTCTTGAGGAGCCTCCCCGATTTCGCGTACATCTCCTCCTTGAGGACGACGAAGCGCTCTGCATCCACCCACATGACGCGCCGATCGTAGGCCGCCGTCGGCACCTTCGCGTCCAGCTGCACGAGATAGCAGTCGCGGCCGTCCAATGCCTCTTTGCCTTTGAGCGACGGGTCGTACTTGGCCTTGAAGTCCCTCGACTCGAGGGCGTCCTCATAGGATACGTCCGAGCCCATCATGCCTTCCTTGAGGAGGTGGCCGGAGATCTTGACCGTGTCCTGTTCCTTGGGGAAGTAGATCCACATGTCTTTGGCGAGCTTCAAGTAGCGGGTCCCGCGGTCCTCGGGATTGGTGAACTCGGCGAAGGCCTTGTCCGAGCCCTTAGCGACGGCGCTCATGTCCTTGTAGCGGGTCTCGCCCCCGATGGTGATCTCCATGCGGGCCGAGTAGCGGATGTTCCCGAAGGACATGTTCGCGTCGACCTTCGCGAGTATCTCGTCGACGGAGCCCAGTCCCTGGGCCCCGAGGGCGGTGGCCGCAAGGAACGATAAGCCGATCGCCAGCGCGGCCACCGGCGCCATTCTCGTAGAATCTTTCATATCGATTTCCTTTCCCGCCCCTTAGCAGGCTGTTGAAATACTCGAAGCATTTCAACAGCCTGCCTTGCAATTGCTCGAAAAGCTAGCGCTTTTCGAGCAATTGCAGAAATCAAGGTAGTGTTGAAAAAGGCTTCGTAGCCTTTTTCAACACCCTGTTAGACCGAGCGTATTGCGTCTATCGGATCCATCCTCGCGGCGCTGCGCGAAGGCAGGTAGGCGATGGCCGACGAGACCAGGACCCCCAGGAGGAAAAAGCCGAGCACCTGGACGGGGTGGACTCCCGTATGGATCACGTTGTCCATCTGGTAGTCTGTGCCGCCGATGAGCTTCGACACGTCCATTCCCCTCGCGGCGAACAAGGCGTTGATGGCGGTGCCGGCGATGGCCCCGGCGGCCGAGCCGAAGGCGCCGAGCAGGCTGCCCTCGGCCAGGAAGAGCCCGAGGATCCTGGGCCTGCGCATCCCCATCGACTTGAGTAATCCGATCTCGCGTTTCCGCTCCAGGACCACCATCATCATGACGTTGGCGATGATGAAGGCGCCGAGGAAGATGAAGATGAGCTCGATCATCGCATACACGCCACTCACCATCCGTATCAGGGAGGCAAAGTCGCCGATGCTCGTCCAGCTCCGCACAGACAGCGCTCCCGGCCCCGGCTTGGACCCGGCGACTTCCATTCCGGCCGCGGCGAGCGCTTTCGCGATCAGAGCGGTCGCCCGGTCCGCCTCGCGCGAGCTTTTGAGCATGACGAGTACCTGCGAGGCGCCTGCTCCCATTCCCAGGAGGTCCCGGGCGTCTGCGATCGCGACCTGGAAGCTCGCGGCGTCGAAGGATTCCAGTCCCGTCTTGAAAAGTCCCGCTATGCGGAATTTCTTGAAGCCAAGACCGTAGTCGGCCTTCTCCGTCATAACCTTGAGGTAGTCGCCTGGCTTCAGGCCTAGGTCGGAGGCCAGCTTCCAGCCCACGATCGCCTCCCCCGGCGAACGGAGGTAGGAGCCGCCCGGGAGTATGGTCCGGTCGAGCATGAGGAGCCTGCGCTCCCCCTCGGGGTCGCCGCCCATGCCCAGGGCGGCCTTGGTTCCCGTCGGCCCCGACAGGACGACGCCGAACTGGATCCGCGGCTCGACCTGATCGACGATGCGGCGGAGCGCGGGATAGCCGGAGATGGCTGCGGCGACGGCGCCCGCGTCGGGGATCGCCGCGTTGGCCGGCATGAAGCGCTCCCGAGCGCGGTAGCGGGAGGTCTCGATGTTGACGTGGCCGGTCTGGTTCTTGGTCACGTTGCGCGTCATCGACTCGACGATCCCCGAGATGAAGCCGTCGGCGAAGACGGCGACGAAGATCGCGAGGAAGACCGATATGATCGCGAGGAGGCTGCGCCTCCGGTTGCGCCCGAGATTCCGAAGCGCCATGGCGAAGGAGTTCATGCTTGCCGCCTCCTACTGGAACCTGAGGGCCGAGGTCGGGTTCATCCGCGCGGCCTGCCGCGCCGGCACCAGGGCCGCGACGAGGGATACGACGACGCCGAATGCGAAGCCGAAGACGATGGCGCCGGCGTTCCATTCGCCGCGCAGCACGCCCGAGAGAGGCAGGCTGCCGAAGCGGTCCGCCATGGAGGTCAGGTCGAAGCCCTTCGCGATCATGAGGAAGTCGAAGAAGATCCCCAGGGCGACGCCTAGGGCCGAGCCCACGACGCCCACGGCGAGCCCCTCGAGGAGGAAGAGCCGCGTCACGTCCCGAGGCGTCATCCCGTAGGCTCTGAGCACGCCGATTTCGCGCACGCGTGAGTAGATGGACATGAGGATCGTGTTGACGATGCCCACGGCCGCGATGAGGAGGACGATGAGGATGAGGACGAAGGAGTACTTAGATTTCGCGTTGCGCAGCGCGAGGTAGTCCTTGGCGAGCGAGGAGATGGGGTCAACGCGGACGCCGGGGAGGGCCGCGCGGAGCTCCCCGGCCTTCCGGTCCCCCGAGGCCACCGCGGCGCCCAGGGTCGCGCCCCGCGGCAGCGCCGCGTCGACCTCCGTGATGAGGGGCCCCGCGCCCGCGGCCTGGGCGACCAGGAGCTCCCTCGCGTCGGCGAGGGACATGAAGAGCCCGGAGTGGTTGATCTCCAAGGCCGGCGTGTCGACGAGGCCGACGATCTCGTACTCGTCGGCGTTGGTCGTATCGCTCACCGTCTGGGCCGAGACGAGGACCCCGTCCCCGACCTTGAGGCCCAGCTCGTCGGCGAGGGCCGCGCCCATGACCACGGACTTGGGCGTCGAAGGGCCGAGCCATGAACCCTGCTTCACAGAGGACGCCACTTTGAAGACGCTCGCATCCCGTCCCGGGTCCACGGCGTCCGCGAGGACGGGGATCGAGTCGTCGTAGTTCGAGAGGCTCGCGACGAAGCGGATTCGCGGCGTCGCCGCGATCCCGCGCGAGGCGAGGGCGGCGAGGACGGCCTCGCCGTTCGCGAGGGGCTTGTCGAGGGGATTGGCCGCGATGTCGTCCACGTAGGCCGGGTTCCGCAGCTTGAGCGAGGAGACCGTATAGGCCTCCATGTTGTCGATGGCCATCCTGTCCATGCCCGCGATGATGGAATCGAAGGCGATGAAGCAGGAGATGCCGGCCGTCATCACGATGGCCGTTATGATCGTGCGCCGTTTATGGCGCAGCGTGTTCCGCAGGGCGATCCTCCAGAGGGTACCCATGATTCACTTCCTCTCGTCGGAGGTCACGCGGCCGTCCCGGATCGTGACGATCCGGCGCGCGTGCTCCATGACCAGCCTGTCGTGCGTCGAGAAGACGAAGGTCGTCCCGCGCTCGGCGTTGATCTTGCGCATGAGTTCCACGATCTCCTCGGCCATATGGGAGTCCAGGTTCGCCGTCGGCTCGTCCGCGAGGACGACGAGCGGCCGCTTCACGAGGGCGCGTGCGATGGCGACACGCTGCTCCTGGCCGCCTGAAAGCTCGCGCGGGTAGCGGTTCTCCTTGCCGGCGAGGCCCACCGCTGCGATGATCTCCTCGGCCCGCTCCTTCACGTCGCCGTTGTGCAGCCTCCGCTCGATTACGAGGGGCAGCTCGACGTTCTCGCGCACGGTGAGCACGGGGATCAGGTTGTAGGACTGGAACACGAAGCTGATCCTGTCCCTGCGGTAGGCCGAGAGGGCTTCCTCGCCGAGCATGCGGAGCTCTTTGCCATCGTAGACCATGCGGCCCCCGGTCGGCGTGTCGAGGCAGCCCAGGATGTTCAGCAGCGTGGTTTTGCCCGAGCCCGATGGCCCGACGACGGCCAGGTACTCCCCGGCCTCGATGTCGAGGTCGACCGAGTCGAGTGCCCGGACTTCGTTGTCGCCTTTCCTGTAGACTTTCGTCACCTTCTCGAGATGCAAAGCAGCCATGTCAACCATCCTTTCGCCGCTCGCCCGCCGGGCTTCCCCGAAGCGATGCGACTATGACTTCCAGCTCGCCGAGATAATCCGAGAGGGCTCGTTGCCCCTTGGCGGTGAGGGCGACTCCCGTATAGGGCTTGTTCTCCACGAAGCGCTTGTCGATCTGCACGTAGCCGGCCTCCTCCAAGGTCCTCAGCTGCACCGACAGATTCCCGGCGCTCATCCGCAGCTCGTCCCTTAGCTCGGTAAAGCCCGTCTGGGCCTTGTCCGACGAGGCGAGGTAGGTCAGGAGCATGAGCCTGGCCCGCTCGTGTATGACCTTGTCCAAATCCAGGCCCGCGAGGTCGCGGGCGGTGCCCGATGAACCACTACGTTCCCCCCCCGGGTTGGCAGCGCTCATGCTGAATCGCCTCGGTCCTTGACCGCGAGGCCGACCAACCCGAAGACGAGAAGGTATCCTCCCCAAATGACCTCGGCCCAGACGAAGGGCAAGGCCTCGATAAAGAAAAGTGAAACCAGGCCCGAGATTAGCGCGTACCAGCCCGCGGCGAGGTACTCGGGACGATCGACTATGAGGCCCATGCTGTTGCTGGGAATGGCGAGGAAAATCGCGATGCCCGGTGCGATATACCAGGGATGGCCGGCGAGGATCGCGAGAACCGGCACGAGAACCGCGCAAAGCATCGCCGGAACGTTTAGGTGGAGCCAGGTTCCTCCATATATGCTGCGGATGACGGTCCAGAAGTTAGCGCCTTCCTCGACTTTGCGCGCCTGGCGGGCCAGAAAGCTCCATTTAAGAGACGAGCCGATAACGAAGAAGAGGGCTAAAAATATCCCCGCCGTGATCTTCCACGCCGCCGGTACCGCGGAAAAGGAGCCCAGCCGCGTCACGAGTATCTGGGTCCCTGTGCAGAACGCGACTACGAAGAGTCCGAAGGGTATGCTCAGGACTGCGAAGAAGCGACCGGCGACGACCTGCCTGAGAAAGGGATTGTTTCGCCGCACGGCCCTCTTGAGCTCTTCCACGTCAGCCAGGAGGGTTTCGAGCTCGGACTGGTTCATATAGTTCTCCTGAAAACAAGTTTATACTACAAACTAGTTTTCATTTTCATCTAATTCAAAAAAGAGTCAAGCCCTTTGTGCGATATTTGGGTTTTTTCGACATTCCGAGGAGAAGAACGGGCCATTCTTTGGGCCTACCTTGCGAATTCGAGATTGCGCATGCTACATTCTGGTCCTAGGTCAGGACACAACGAGGCAGATTAGTGTTCCTTAAAAGTCTCGAGATTTTTGGATTTAAATCATTCGCCGATAGAACTTTAATCGAATTCTCCGATGGCATCTCCGCTCTCCTCGGTCCCAACGGCTGCGGCAAGTCCAACGTGGTGGACGCCATAAAATGGGTCGTCGGAGAGCAATCGGCTCGCAGCCTCCGCGCCGATAGCATGGAAGACGTGATATTCAATGGAACGGAGACGCGCAAGCCTCTTTCCGTCGCCGAGGTGACGGTCACTATCTCGAACGAAGACGGTCTCCTCTCGGTCGGAGCCGCCGAGATCGCCATCAAGCGCCGCCTCTACCGCTCAGGGGAAGCCGAGTATTTCATCAACGGCGCGCAGGTCAGGCTGAAGGAGCTGCGAGAGCTCTTTTGGGACACGGGCATCGGTAAGTCGGCCTATTCAGTCATGGAGCAAGGCAAGATCGACCAGATACTCTCGTCCAAGCCTGAGGACCGACGCTATCTTTTCGAGGAGGCGGCCGGGATAACCAAGCACAAGGTCCGCTCGCGCGAGGCCGAGCAGAAGCTCGAGAGGACCGAGGAGAATATGCGCCAGGTGGGCGGGGTCCTCGTCGAGGTGAAGCGCAGCCACGACAGTCTCAGGTCCCAGTCCGAGAAGACCCTCAAGTACCGGGCCCTCCGCGAGGAGACCTTCGCCGCCGAGCTCGACCTCCACCTCCTAAGGCTCAGGCAGTTCGTCCAGGAGAAGGACAGGCGCGACGAGGAGATCGCGGGCAAGGCCAGGGAGCGGGACAAAGTCAAGGCCGAGATCGACTCAATCAACACCTCGCTCGAGGAGAACTTCGACGTAGTCAACGGCATGGAGGCCAAGCTGGTCGAGCACCAGAAGACGGTCTTCGGCCTGGCCGTCGAGGTCAAAGGCAAGCAGGAGCAGCGCAAGCTCCTCTTGTCGCGCGTCGCCGAGTCCCGGGCCAAGATGGACCAGGCCGCCCTCCGCGCGAAGGCGCTGCGCGAGAGGCTCGAGGGGCTGCGCGAGGACGAGGCCGAGAAACAGGGCGAGCTCTCGAGCCTCCGCTCGCGCCTGCGCGAGATCGAGAAGAACATCGCCGACTTCGAGGCGGGCATTCGCGCCGCCGAGGCCGGGATCCGCGACAACGATGCTCAGGCAGGCAAGGCCGAGTCGGACATCGCCGCTCTGGAGGAAGACCGCGCGGATGCGCGGCGAAGGCTCGACGCCATCACCGAGGACATAGTGGCCCAGCTCGACGCCAGGCTCAAGGAGTCCGGCTACTCCGGCGCCGAGCGCCGGGCCGCCGAGGAGTCGATAGAGTCGCTCATCGCGGCCATCCAGGCGCGGATATCGGGGAAGGGGGCGATACTCGAGGACCTGGGCAGGCTTGGCGGAGCCGGAGCGGACGCCGCTTCCGCCTCGGCGCGCGACGCCATCGTCGCGCGCGACGCCATCGTCGCGAAGGCCGCGGCCGACCTCGCGGAAACGGCGGTCAGGGTCGACGAGCTTCGGCGCCGATACCAGGAGTACAAGAAGACTACGCCCGCCTTCATAGACGAGTTCCTCTCGCCCGAGGGCATCATCACCCAAAAAAGAGCCATCGACCGCGAGATCGCGGCCTGCGACGAGGGTGTCGCGGAGCGGCGGAGCCGCATAGCCTCGCTCCAGCGCGACAGCAAGGTCCTGGGCGAGAAGGTAGACGAGTATCGGCGCACGCTCGAGGACCAGCGCGGCAACCGTATACGCATGCAGACCCAGGCGTCGGGGGCCGAGGAGGCCCTGGCGCTGCTGCGCAGGGAGATCGTCGGCCAGGAGGGCTACCTCAAGGAGCTCGAGAACGAGGCCTTCCTCGAGGGCAAACGCCTCCGGGACGGCGAGGAGGAGCTCGGCGGCATCGACGAAGAGATAGCCGACATCGAGAGGCGCGGCCGTGAGCTCTCGGCCGAGCTCGAGCGCCTCGAGCGGGACATCGCCGTCAGGAACTCGGACCTCTCCAAGAGGCAGGACGACCTCAAGCGGAAGATGGAGAGGCTGGGGCTCCTGCAGGGGGAGCTCGAGCGGCTTCACCTGGGGCTCGCCCAGACCGAGACCGAGATCCGCAACGTGAAGGAGAATTTCACCGAGCAGTACTCGCGGGACCTCATGGAGTTCGAGTCGCGGATGTTCGAGCTGCGAACGCCCGTCGCCGAACTGCGCGACGCCCTGTCCGGGCTCAAGCAGAGGCTGAAGGACCTCGGCTCGGTGAATCTCATGGCTCCCGAGGAATACGCCGAGGTCAAGGAGCGGTACGATTTCCTCTCGGGCCAGCTCGGGGACCTCGAGAAGGCGCGCTCCGACCTGAAGCGGATAACGGACGAGATACGCGACGAGAGCGCCGCGCTCTTCCTCGACACCTACAACAAGATCAAGAAGAATTTCCACAACATGTTCCGCCGCTTGTTCGGGGGCGGCCGCGGCGAGCTCAGGCTCGTCGATCCGAGCCACATCCTCGAGTCGGGGATCGAGATTTACGCCCAGCCGCCGGGGAAGAAGCTCGAGGCCATATCTCTGCTCTCCGGCGGGGAGAAGACATTGACGGCCATAGCGCTGCTCTTCGCGACCTACATGGTCAGGCCATCGCCCTTCTGCTTCCTCGACGAGATCGACGCGGCGCTGGACGAGCAGAACGTCGCGCGCTTCGTGAACCTCCTGCGGGAATTCGGGCGGATGAGCCAATTCGTCGTCATCACCCACAACAAGAAGACGGTTACCGGGGCCAATGCCCTCCTCGGCGTCACGATGGAGGACTCTGGCGTGACCAAGGTGATCGCGGTGAGGCTCGAGCGCTCCGAAGGCAGGCCCGCTTCGCCGCCCGAGGGCGCGGACGCCCTGCCCGAGGAGGAAGTGGAGTTCGAGGCGGGCAGCGAGCTGCCGCCCGCCCCTCCGCGCGATCCCGTCTCCTCGGGACGGGAAGGGAGCTGAGGCCATGGCGCCCAAGAAGGGGGGCTTGGACTCGATCAGGGCCGCGATGGGCGGCATAAGCTCTCGACTGCCCTTTCTCAAGCGACAGGCGAACGCGCCCGAGCCCTTCTCCGCGATCGAGGACGACACCCCCGTGACCGAGCTCCTGTCGTCGGCCAACGCCGCGCCCGGCATGGTCGAGCGGAAGGGCGGCCGCGAGAGGACTGATCTGAAGGCCATCGCCGCTTCCGCGCTCGGATCGGCAGTCAAGAGTACGCCGATACTCGTCGCGATCGCGGTCGCGGTGATCTTCCTGCTGGCTCTGGTAGCCACGGCCGTCGTCGTATCTTCCCCGCCCAAAGCCTCCCAAGCGGCCGCCCCTTTTACTCGGAGCGGAGAGGCCCTCGTCAGGACTTGGCTTCCTCCGCCTGGAGACCCCCTGGGACCCAGGATGGCGATGGAGCGCGAGGGCCCGGCGAAGTATACGCCCGCCGACGCGGCGAGGCTCGGCATGGACCCCGATCCCCGGCTCGCCGCGGGGCTCCGAGTCAAGAACGACGAGGCCATCGAGGATCTCTACGGGACGGTGCCCTGATGTCGCGGCCTCGGCGGCTCGATGTCGCGTTGGCGATGGCGCTCGCCTTCGTCGCGGTGGCCGCCCTGGAAGTCGCCTGCGTCACCAAGCCTGCGGCCGTTGCAGCCTCGCCCGGTCCCGGCTCGACGAAGGCCGCACCGCCCCCGGCGGCCGCACCGGCCGTACCGGCCGCACCGGCTCCGCCGGTCGCGGTTATTCCTGCCGTATCCCCTCCGGCAGAGCGGAAGGTGCTGCCGGAACCACCGGTCGGCGCCGCGGCGAACGACAGGCCCGAGCTCTCCTTCCCGCGCCGCTCGCCCATGCCTGACAACCTCTTGGTCGCCTCTCTCCATGAGCCGATTCCTCCAGCCCCTGCAAAGCCGGCCGCGCCGCCGCCCGTCAGCGCGGCTCCATCTCCGGCGGCGCCGATCTCCGCTCCGAAAACGGTCCCCGCGACCCAGGTGACGGTCCCGACTCCGCCCGCCCCTGTGGCCGTTGCAAAGGCGCCGAGTCCCGCGCCTGCGAAACCGGCGCCTGCGAAACCGGCGCCTGTGAAACCGGCGCCCGTCGTGAAGGCGGCCGAGCCCGCCGCGAAGGCGCCCGAGCCCAAGAACGCCGCTTCGGCCCTGGCTCTCGCCCTCGACCCTACAGCGGCCGCGCAGGGCGCGGTTACGCGCACAATATCGGCCGTAGAGGGGCTGCGCTTCGAAGTGCCCTTCGAAGGCACGGGATGGACTTATCTCGGAGAAAAGACCGCAAAAGAAGGAATCGGTTACGATTCAAGGCGCTTCGCGGGCAGCTCCCTCGTCTTCGTCCTCAACCCGATAAAGGCGGGCGATTACGTGTTGCGCTTCCAGAGGCAGGATACGCTCAGGGGAATCTCCTACGAAGATCTCGTCGCTGTCGACGTGGCGCCCAAGCCGACGACGACACCGGCGAGCGCTCCGTCGACGAGCTCCGCGGCCGCCGCAGGGAGCGTCGCTGTACCCGCGAAGGCAAGCGGCATCGCGCCGCCAGTATCCAATACGGGGCCGAGCGGAGCGATTACTTCGGGCCCCTCGGCATCGACGGGGGCTCCGACCGCGGGCGGCACGACGGCGACCGGCCCATCGGCATCGGGGTCCGGCGTCCCGACTGCGGCCGGCACGATGCCGGCGGGCGCCGTGCCCGCCGGAGCGAGCGTCCCGGCGGCTGCCGCCAATACGGCCGGATCCACGGGGGCCTTCGCGGCCCTGTCCGTCACGTCCTTGACCACTCCCGAAGCGGCCCTGGCCCAGGCGAGATCCGCCATCGCCGCCGGTCAGGCCCAGGGAGCGCTCGACGCCCTCGATCGCCTCATGGTCCTCGCGCCGGCCGGCACCGACGAAGGCTACCTGTTGTACGGGCAGGCCCTCGAGCTCAACGGTCCGACAAAGGATATCAAAAGGGCATACGCTTTTTACAAGAGGCTGCGAGACGAGTATCCGGAGAGCGCGTACTGGGATCAGGCGGATGCCCGGGTCTCCTATATCGAAAGGCATTACTTCGACATCAGGTAGGGCCGACGCTTCTGCCGGAATCGGGCCTGTCTCCGCTTGGGCCGATCTATCCGCCCGCGAGGGGTAGGGCGATCCTGTAGGCCGTGCCGCCATCGAAGCTCCGCTCCATGCTTCCCCCAAGCTGCGCGAGGAGGGTGTCGATGAGCTGAAAGCCCAGCGAGCGCTTGACCTCGGCCGAGGCGAAACCCGGGCCGTCGTCGGATACGAATATGAGAATCTCCGACTCGCTCGAGCCCAGGGCGAGCGTGATCCTTCCGTCGGATCGTCCTTTGAACGCGTGCTTGAGAGAGTTCGTAATTATTTCGTTCAGGACGAGGCCGATCGGTATCGCGCGGTCGAACTCGAGCTCGATCGGATCGCCCGAATAGACCAGCTGCACGCCCCGGACGCCGTAGGCGGCGATGAGGCTGGAGCAGAGCTCGCGGAAGTACTCCCCGAGCCTGATCCTGGCGAAGTCCCCTCCGCGATAGAGGAATTCGTGGACGAGCGCCAAGGCCTGAACGCGCGATGAGGATTCGGTCAGCGCGATCGCGGCCTCCGAGTCGACCATGCCGTCCTTCTGCAGGGACAGGAGGCTCGATATGATCTGCATGTTGTTCTTGACTCGATGGTGCACCTCCCGCAGGAGGGTATCGCGCTGGCGAACCATGTCCGTGAGCTGGGCTTCGCGCTCCTCCACGGCCGACTCCATCGACCTCACGTCGCCGATGAGCTCCCGGAACTCGCTGAATGCAGGCTCGAGACTGAATTCGCCGTAGCGCCGATCGCGGATCGACCGCACCCCGGAACGCAGCAGGTCCAGGTCGCCGAGGATCCGCCTCGCCATTACGAGGGCGATGGAGCCGAGGATCGCGAAGGCGAGGATCGCGAAGACGAGGGCCGAGCTTCGGATCCGATTGATCGTGACGAAGAACGCCGCGGGGTCGTACGAAGCGATGACGCTCCAGCCGTAATCGCCAAGGCGGCGCGTGAAGGCGCCTAGGGGACTGCCTTCCCCGAGCGAGACGCGAGTCGTGCCGCTGCCGGCCGCTCCGCGCAGCACATTCCCGAGGTTGATCCGCTCCTGAACGCGCCGCTTGTCGCGGTCGGCGATGATCGTACCGGTCCCGTCGACGATTTCCAGAGTCCAGTCCGGTCCGACGGCCTGGGCGACGAAGTCGGAAAGCTGCGAGAGGTCGAGCGAGCCGACGATCGCGAGCCCCTTCATCGCGAGGCGCGCCGAGATCGAGACCACGGGCCGACCGCTCGACGCGGAGATGTACGATTCCGAGACCAGGGGGACACCCACGGAAGGCCGCGCGTAGTCGCGATCCGACAGGTCCAGGCCGTCGTCGTTGGGATCCGGCGGCGAGGACGCGATTTGGATGCCTCGCGCGTCGATGCAGGCGAAGGATTCGAACTCGGGATTGAGAGCGAGCATCGCGCCGAGATGCTCCCTCAGCCTCTCTCGATCGCCGTTCCCGAAGAACGCCTCGTCCTCCGCGATTCCCTCCACCACGGTGACGGCGGACCGGAGGAAGGCGAGGGAGCTTTCGGCGACGCCGCGGACTACCGTTTCCCCGCGCGCGGTGAACTCCCGCTCGAAGAAGGAATTTATGAAGAGTCCTCCGAGGAGCGCGTAGGTCGATAGGGGGGCGACTATGGCCAGAGACACCAGGAGGATGAGATAGGCGCGGATGCCGAGCCTGCGCGCCTTCCTGCCGCGTCGCCTCGCGCCGAGTCCTCGCGGAGCCTCTGTGCTCATTTCAGGGCTTGATACTCGCTGCCGCGGACGATATAGACACTATCCTCGCGCGTCACGTCGCCGTGGGAGTCGAACCCGTATTCCGCCTGGAGGCCTTGGACGCGAGGTTTGGCCAGGATCCGCTGCCTGATTCCGGCGGGCGTGCCTCCGCCCGACATCGCGTCGATGAGGATGCCCGCCGCCTCGAACGAGTACATGGAGCTGAAGCTCGGCATTGAGCCGAAGCGCGTGCGATAGGCCGCTACGAATTTCAGGTAGGCGGGCGATATGCTGGCCGGATCGAATTGCTGCTCGAACAGGGTGCCGTCCATGGCCGCGCCGCCGAACCTGAGGAAATCGGTCGTGGCGGCCCAGCCGGAGGCGAGGGGCAGGATCCCCGGAAGGAGTTGTTTTGCGCGCCGGATGACCAGCGCCGTATCGGAGCCGTTCGCCACGGTCAAGAGCGCGGACGGCCTATCGGCCAGGAGCCTCTCGAGCATAGGAGCGAATCGGAGATCTTTCGCCGAGGAAGAATAGGACTCGGAAGCGAGCACCCGCCCGCCCGCGGCCTCGAAGGAGGCGCGGAAGGAGGCGATGAAATCCCTCGCGTAGAGTTCATTGTCCGAATCGTGGAGAATCGATGCGGTCCTCGCCTTCAGCGCGGCCGTCATTTCGCCCAGGGCCTTTGCGCCGACGGAGCTGGGCGTCATGAGCCGAAAAAGCATATCGTACCGGCCCGACAGGCTCGCCGCGCTCGCCGTAGGCGACAGGAAGAATAGTCTGGTATCGGCCGCGGCGAGCTCCGCCATGGAACTCGTGTACGGTCCGATCGCGGCGGGGATCCCGAGCGCGACGAGGGCGTTCACGGCGGCGCGGAAAGATTCCGGCTTGTTGTCGTCATCCTCCGTGACGAGCCTGACGAAAGCGCCGCGGATCTCGCCGCCGGAATTGGCTTGCTCGATCCTGAGCAGGGCACCGTTCCTTCCGGACACTCCGAGCTCCGACTGCTTCCCCGTGAGGTCTCCGATGAAGCCGATCGATATCGCCCGCGCGGAGCAGCTCTCGAGGCCGAGGCCACCCGCGACGGCCAGCATAAAGGCCAAAAACGGCATCCGGCCACGCACCCCGACCATCGATATCAGTCTACTTTTTACCGGACATCTGTCAAGGAGGCCGCTCGGACCGAAGCGCCGACGACGACTTTACGCACGCTGGCTTTCCTCAGTATATTAATTGCTACACAACAAGCGCATCGAGGTAGCCTTCATGCCCACGTACGAATATGAATGCAGGTCCTGCGGAGCGGGATTCGACGTTTTCCAGAGCATGGCCGACGCACCCCTTACTGTCTGCCCCAGCTGCGGCCAATCGGTCAGACGCAAGATCAACGGCGGAACCGGCATCATATTCAAGGGCTCGGGCTTCTACAAGAACGACAGCAGGAAATCGTCTTCCACCGCGAAGACCGAGTCGTCCAGCGAGGGAGCCCCCGGAGAGAAAAGCCCGGCCAAGCCCGAAAACGCGTCACGTCCGGCCTCGACGGTCGGCGAGGCCTCGAAGAAGGACTCGAACTGAAGTCCACTCGCTATTTCTGCGAGTTTTGCGGCGCCGAGGTGAGGAAGGACGCGCGCGTCTGCCCTCGCTGCGGGCGGTTCTTCTCCTCGGTGAAGTGCCCCCGCTGCGGTCACGTCGGCGAGGCCGACGATTTCGGAAGGGGCTGCCCTGTATGCGGCTACGCTGAGGCCGCCAATCCTCCTCCCGAGCCGATAAAACCCTTACCAGCCGAGGCCCCCCCGATCCCGTGGTGGGCCTTCCTAGCCGCGGCTCTCGTGATTCTGGGCCTATCCCTGGCCCTGCTGCGATCCCTCAGGTAAGCGGCGTCAATCCTCGACCTGCGATAGGTCGGGCGGCAACTCGAGCGACTCCGGTCTGGATACGAAACGCTGGAAAAGGGCTATCGCGTGGGCGAAGTAGATGCCCTCCGCAATGCGCTCGTCGACCGTGAACTTGACATTCACGAAGTGCTTCAGCTCAGTCCCGGACGACTTGTGGACCTCTTTTTGGAATATCCTACCTACGGTCATGAAAATGCTCGAAGTGCCCCATTCATAGAGATGATGATAGGGTGTGTCGAGGCCGATCGAGCCCAGATTCGCGACATATATCGAGGTGAAGAGGGGATCGGCCGCGATCATCCTCGCCGGCGCCACGTTGAAACGATCCAGGAAGCCGAACAGCTTGGTCGCCACCGCCTTGCCCAAAGGAATTCGATGGGCGAAATCGAACTCCCTGTCATCGGGCCCCCGCACTCCGCTCCTCGCGGCCTCGATGCCCGCGCCTATCCTGTCCATGGCCTGGCTTACACAATCCTCGGGCTCGAATCGGACCTTGGCGTTGCACTCCGCCGCCTCCTCGGTAAGCGCCCTCTTCACGATGAACGAGACGGTTATGCCCTTGCGCTGATAGGTGGCCCGCCCGTGTATGAAGCGATTCAGCTTGGGCTTGAGCGCTATCGTCCGTACGGCGGCCGCGATGAGGATGCCGAAGAGCGAATAGCGCTCCGCCTCGCGATCCTGTCCGCGCGCCGCGTCCAGCTCGCCGTTCTTCCTCCTGGCATAGGACATCGCTGTCTCGACATCGATGTCTTTGGACATGAAGACGGCCGCCTCGTTTCTCTTGCGAACGACATAGGGGAGGATAGCGCTCAAGGCGCGCAGATCCCTGACTCGCCTGCCGTCCGAGCGATCGTACAAAAGCATGGATCATGATATATTCGCGCGAGGCCCATAGTCAAATCTCAATTTTGCATATATCCGCTTCTCGATTGCATAGAAATGCAGCCCGCTATTGACCAAAATGCCGAGTCCGGGTACTCTTCTCTGGTACGCGCATATATAAGGAGAGATTTCGTGACCTCAGCGTCAACTTCTTTCGCTTCCTGTCGCCTCCGTCGTCGCTGATATTCTTCCCCACCACGACATCTCGATATCGAAGGAACGACGGCCCTGCCGCGTCCTCGGCGTCGGCGCTCGGCCGAGAAAAGGAGCATTCCATGAAGAAGAAGATCGCCCTCGCGTACTCAGGCGGCCTAGATACCACCGTCATCGTGCCATGGCTCAAGGAGAACTACGACTGCGAGGTGATAGCCGTCTGCGGAGACGTCGGCCAAGACTGCGACTGGGCCTCGCTCGAGAAGAAGGCGATATCCTCCGGGGCCCTGAAGCTCGTCGTCAAGGACCTAAAGAAGGAGTTCGTCGAAGACTACCTTTGGCCCCTCGTCAAGTCGGGCTCCTACTACGAGGGGCGCTACCTGCTCGGCACCTCGGCGGCACGGCCCCTCATCGCGAAGAGCCTCACCGAGACCGCCCTCGCCGAGAATTGTTCCGCCATAGCCCACGGCTGCACGGGCAAGGGCAACGACCAGGTGCGCTTCGAGCTTGCCATAAAGGCGTTCGCGCCCGAGATGGAAGTCATAGCGCCCTGGCGGATCTGGGACATCTCGAGCCGCGAGCAGGAGATCGAATATCTCGAGAAGCGCGGCATTCCCGTGCCGATGAAGAAGTCGGATTCCTACAGCCGCGACGACAATCTCTGGCACATCAGCCACGAGGGCCTCGACCTCGAGGATCCCTGGAACGAGCCCAAGCTGGACGAGGGAATGCTCAAGATGACGACCGCCCCCTCCAAGGCCCCCGACCAGCCGGAATACGTCACTCTCGATTTCGAGAAGGGCGTACCGGTAGCGCTCAACGGCCGGAGGATGGACGGCGTCTCCCTGATAAAGGCCCTCAACCTCATCGCGGGCAAGCACGGATGCGGGATCCTCGACATGGTCGAGAACCGCGTGGTCGGCATGAAGTCCAGGGGCGTCTACGAGACTCCCGGCGGCTCGGTCATCATGGAGGCCCACGCGAAGCTCGAGCAGATATGTCTCGATCGCAAGACCCTCGCCTTCAAGGTCCAGGTCGGCCAGAGGTTCGCGGACACGATGTACGAGGGAGAGTGGTTCTGTCCGCTGCGCGAGGCCCTCTGCGCCTTCATCGACTCCACGCAGAGGAAGGTCTCGGGGACGGTGAAGCTCAAGCTCTGGAAGGGCTCCATCGCCGGCGCCGGCATGAAGTCCCCCTATTCCCTCTACGATGCCAGCCTGGCCAGCTTTACGACGGGTCCCCTGTTCTCGCACAAGGATTCCGAGGGCTTCATCAACCTCTTCGGTCTGCCGACCAAGGTTCGCGCCAGGCTCGAGGCGAGGATAAAGGCCGATGGCGCCGCTTTGCCTAAAGGCGCGAAGCCCGGCGAAGGCGGCTACGTCGCCACGGCGGGGGATTGAAGCCATGGCGAAGATCTGGGAGACCTCGATACCGACGGAGGGAGGAGGGCTCGATCCTTCCATCGACGCCTTCCTATCCTCCACGTCGGTAGACAGGCGCCTGCTCCCGGAGGATCTCGAAGGCTCGATCGCCCACGCGGCGATGCTGGGGGAGAGGGGCATCCTGCCCCAGGCGACCGCCGACGAGCTCGGCCGCGGCCTCGCGGCCCTGGCCGTCGGGGCGGAGGAGGGCAGCCTGGTCGTGGATCCCGCCGCCGAGGATATACATTCCTTCATCGAGGCCGAGCTCACCGACCGCATGGGGGACGTAGGCCGCAGTCTCCACGCCGGCCGCAGCCGCAACGATCAGGTGGCGCTCGACCTGCGGCTCTGGCTGCGAAAGGCCTCGCGGGAGGCGAGGCTCGCCCTCCTCGACGCGATCGACGCCTTGCGCGAACTCGCCTCGAAAAATACCGGCTCCCTCATGCCGGGCTATACGCACATGCAGCGGGCGCAGCCCGTAACCTTCGCCCATCATCTCCTGGCCTGGTGCGCCGCCCTCGAGCGCGACTATGGCCGCTTCGAGGACGCCGACGCCCGCGCCGACGAAAGCCCGCTCGGCGCCTGCGCCCTGGCGGGGACCGGCCTCCCGATCGACCGCGAAGGCACGGCCAGGGCCCTCGGCTTCTCCCGCCCCGCGCGCAATTCGATGGATGCCGTCGCCGACCGCGATGCCTGCGTCGAGTTCGCCTCGGCGGCCGCCACCCTACTGATGCACCTCTCGCGCTATTGCGAGGAGATCGTGCTCTGGGCTTCGGCCGAATTCGCCTTCGTGGCGATAGACCAGTCATGCTCGACGGGATCCTCGGTGATGCCGCAAAAGCGCAATCCAGATCCCGCGGAGCTCATCCGCGGCAAATCGGGACGCGCCTACGGCGATCTGGTCGCCCTCCTGGTGATGCAGAAGGGCCTACCACTCGCCTACGACCGCGATCTCCAAGAAGACAAGGCCCTCGTATTCGACGCCGGGGATACGGCGTCGTCCTGCGTCTCGGCCTTCGCTCGGCTGGTAAAGGCCCTCGAGCCCAAGGCGGAGCGCATGCGGGAGGCGGCCGAAGACGGATGCCTCTGGGCGGCCGACGCCGCCGAGTTCCTCGTCCTCCGGGGCGTACCCTTCCGCACGGCCTATGCGGCCGGACGCAAGCTCGTCGAGGCGCGCGCCGCCGCCGCCGGCCCTTCCAAGCTGGGCCGCTCCCCCGCGGTAGGGGCCGTCATAGCCGATCTCGGCGCCGAGGGCCTCGGCGCCCTGCACTCGGCCTGGATCGGCGTCGACCCCGGCGAGCTTTCGCGATACCTGGCGCTGGACGCCTGCCTGGCGCGCCGCGACCTGATCGGGGGCCCGGCTCCCTCGAGGGCCCGCATCGAGATCGAAATGCTCGGGGGCTTCGTCGCGGAGAAGCGCGCATCCTTGAAAAAGGCTGCCGGAAGGGGATGAGGCATGCTATCCTTCGAGACATGTTCGACTGCGTCATAGCTGCCGCGGGGGCCTCTTCGAGGATGCGCGGAACCGACGGCCGGCCATCCCTGAAACCGCTCCTTCCTTTCGGCGGCTCCACCCTGGTGGAGACGGCGGTCCGCGCGGCCCTCGACTCGGGGGCCAGGGTCCTCCTGGTCCTAGGCAACCGCGGCGAGGATATAGCCGCGCTGTTCGAGGCGCCTGCGTATCGGAGCGTCCGGGCGGACGGCCGCCTGCGCGAGATAGAGAATCCGCGATGGATGGAGGGCATGCTCGTCTCCATCCAGGCTGCCTTGCCCGAGGTGGAGGGCGAAGCCTTCTTCGTCTCCCACGCCGACATGCCCTTCATATCCTCCGAATCCTATAGAGCCCTCGCTGCGTCGCGGGCGGCCCGCCGGGCCGCAGGCATGCCCGAAGCCGCGACGGTAGCCTCGCACGAGGGCCGGGGGGGCCATCCCGTCCTGATGCCTTCGGCCTGGATCCCCGAGATACTCGGCCTCGGGGCGGGGGACAGCATGAGGACCTTCCTCTCGCAGAGGCCTCGAATCACCGTGGAGATGGGGTCGGGGGCCCTCCGCGACGTCGATACGCCGGAAGACTACGCGTCGGCCCTCGAAGCCCGCGGAGACGCCTGATCGGGGCTGTAACCCCGCCGACGCCCCCCATGCTATACTCCGCCCGTGCGGATCCGGACTAAATTCCTGGCCCTCGTCCTCCTCGTGGCCGGCGGCTTCCTCCTCGATACGATCATATCGATACGCACCGAGCAGAGGATCGCCTCGATGCGGGGAGCGATCGGCGCGGGGGTTCGCCTCATAGCCCAGGCGCGCCGGGCCCACGGCCTCATGACCGACCTCGTGTTCGACCTGTTCAGCCCCCGCTTGTATTCCACTCTTCAGGGAATCATCCTCGCGCCGACGAGCATCGCCACCCAAAAGGACTGGACGCAGGCGGTATCCGAATTCCGAAGCGCCTACGCGCACTTCATAGGCGATCCGGTCCTTAGAGGCCTCCTCGCGGACGAAGAGCTCCGCGCCGCCTATGAGGTGGCCGACACCATGAGCGCGCGCGCTTTCAAGGAGCTGGACGGACTCGAATCCGACTTCGCCTCCCTCCGCGAGAGGTACAGCGGATCCGAGGAGCTGTACAGCAGGCTCCAGCTCTCGAAGGACGAGTCCCTGTACGCAGTGTTCGACCATGTCCGCTCGGCGTCCTTCTACCTGGGCAACATCTTCGAGAGCTATCTCGACCGATTCGTAGGCGTCCTGGAGCAGAGCGCGGCCCAGGCGGAGCTTCGAGCCCTGGTCGTCTACGGCATCGTGAGCGCCATCCTCACGGCCTTCGCGGTCGCGGGCGTCCTCGCCACGACGCGCTCCATCCTGTCGAACATCGGTCTCGTGGACCGGGCCGTCGAGCGGATGTCCGAAGGAGACTTCTCGTCCCGCGTAGCTCCATCCGGCCACGACGAGCTCGGCCTCCTCGCCGAGAGGGTCAACCTGTTCGCGACGAGGCTCAAGGCCAATGTCGATTCCCTCACGTCCATCCTCGGCGACGTCAACGCCGCCGTGCCCGAGGCGCCCGACCTCGATCGGATCCTCGCGATCGTCGTCCACGCCCTGCTCCGCGACGGAGGCGCCGAATGCGCGGCCGTCTGCCTCCTCAAGGGCGGACGGGTCTATCGGCACGCATGGTCGGGCTTCTCCCCCGTCGCGCAATGGGAGCTCCTCGCCCTGGCATGCTCCGGCGAGGGGAAGGGCCCGCCCGAAGCCCTCCTCATCCGGGACGCCGCGCCCTCCGCGGGGGTCGCCGACGGAGGCGGCGCCGCGCCCGACCTCGCCTCTCTGGGCCTCGATCCCTCGCTCAGGTCCGTGCTCGCGCTGCCCCTCGCCGCGAGCCGGCGCCTCGAGGGCATCTGCGTATTCGGCCGCCGGAGCCGAGCCTTCACCGACCTCGAGCTCGCACAGCTGGAGTCCTACTCCGACTACGCCTCCCAGGTCATCGACAACGCGATCGCCAACGCCGCCCTCAGGGCGAGGGACGATGCCGAGTACCGCGCCCTGCAGGCCCAGATACAGCCCCATTTCATGTACAACGTGCTCAACGGCCTCGTGGCCCTCAACCGGATGGGCGATCGATCGGCCCTCGAGTCCTCCCTCCACGCGCTGAAGGACATGCTCCGCTACACGATAGAGCATGGGCAGCGCGCCACCGTGGGCGAGGAGTTCGCCTTCCTCGAGCTCTATTGCCGCCTGCAGAAGCTGCGCTTCGAGGAGCGGTTCTCCTACCGGTTCGAGCTTTCGTCCGAGGCGGCCGCCCTCCATATACCGAAGCTCCTCGTCCAGCCTCTGCTCGAGAACGCGGTGATCCACGGGATCGAGCCGTCGACGGAGCCCTGCGGCGCGCGGGTGTCGGCGAGGATAGGCGAGGGGAGGCTGATCCTCGAGGTCGAGGACGACGGCGTAGGCTGCGATCCCTCCTCGATCAGCGAGCTGAGGCGCATAGGCATCGGCAACGTGCGCGAGCGCATCGCCCTCCTGTATTCCTCCGCCTCCCTCGAGCTCGAGGGAGGTTCCGGCAGGGGCTTTCGAGCGCGGATCGCGATTCCCGTCGCCGAGCTGGAGAGGGCATGAGGACTCTTCGGACATGAAGATCCTGATCGCCGACGACGAGAGGCCCGCGCGCTTCGTGCTGCGCTCCCTCCTCGTGGAGCTCGGCTTCGACCCCCGCTCCGTCCGCGAGGCCGCCGGGGGCCGCGAGCTCGTCGAAGCGGCGCGCGAAAGTCGGCCCGATTGCGCCTTCGTCGACGTCCGCATGCCCGGGATGGACGGCCTCGCCGCCGTCGAGGCGGCCTCGCTCGACTGCCCCTTGACGCGCTGGGTAATCGTATCGAGCCATGCCGAATTCGAATACGCGCGCGGAGCGCTCCGCCTCGGCGTCAACGAGTACCTCCTCAAGCCCGTAAGGCTCGAGGAGCTCGCCGAATGCCTGGGCCGCTTGGGAATGATGCCGGGAGCGCCCGAGGACGACGCCGTCCTGGGGCCTGTCATCCAGTACCTCAGGCGCAATTTCAACGCGGACGTCTCCGTGGCCGACGCGGCCGCATTGGTCGGGCTCAGCCCCAATTACCTCTCCGCGCTATTCCATAAGAAGACGGGCGGAACGATCAGCGACTTCCTCGCCAGGCTCAGGGTCGAGGAGGCCGGCAGACTGATACGAGAAGGAGCTTCCGTCACCGAAGCTGCGGCCGCGGTCGGCTACGCCGACGCGCGGCATTTCGCCAGGAAATTCAAGGCAGTCACCGGCTCGCTGCCTTCCGACCTCTTTCCCCGGCGATAGCCGGAGGCTAGTCGCCGGGGAGTAGATTCGTCCCCGTATCATCGTAGAACCGGCCCGTTTCGGGTTTCGCCGCGCGGGCTTAGCCTTTCGGATGATGGTATGATGCCCGAGGAGGTGAACGATGAAGCATGCCGGCAGGATACTCTCCGCGGCCGCAGCCCTCGCCGCGATCGGCGCCCTGGCGCTCGGCTCCTGCGCCCCCGCGGCGCCCAAAGTCACCAAGATCGCCATCGTGGTCAAAAGCCTCGGCAACGGCTTCTTCGACGCCGTGCGGGACGGCGGCCAGGAGGCGGCCAAAGAGCTGGGCGACACCGAGATCATCTATCAGGGACCTTCCACGCCCACTGCCGAGGGCCAGATCGAGATTATCGATTCCCTCATCGCCCAGGAGGTCCAGGGCATGGCCATCTCCGCCAACGACCGCGACGCCCTCATCCCCATAACCAGGAAGGCGATGAGCAAGGGCATAAAAGTCATATCCTTCGACTCCGGCATCAACAAGGACGGCCGCATCGTCGATCTCGTCCCCTCGGAGACCCAGCTCATAGGCAAGCAGCAGGTCGAGCTCGTCAGCGACCTGATCGGCGGCCAAGGCGAGATCGCCATCCTCTCCGCGACCAGTGCGGCCACCAACCAGAACGCCTGGATCGACGTCATAAAGGCCGAGCTGGCCTCCAACCCGGCCTACTCGAAGGTCAAACTCGTGGCGACGGTCTACGGCGACGATCTCGCCGACAAGTCCTACCGCGAGGCGATCGGTCTCTTCGAGGCCCACCCGAAGCTTCGGGGAATCATCGCGCCGACCACCGTCGGCATCGCCGCGGCGGGCAAGGCTCTCACCGACAGGAAGCTCATCGGAAAGGTCCAGCTCACGGGCCTCGGCCTCCCCTCCGAGATGAAGTTCTACGTCGACAACGGCGCCTGCGCCAAGTTCGCTCTCTGGAATCCGATCGACCTGGGCTATACCTCGATAATGATCACCAACGCCCTCATCAAGAAGACGATCGCCGGCAAGGAAGGCGATGTCGTCAGGGCCGGCCGCATGGGCGACATCAGGATCGGCGCCGACGGAGGCGCGGTCATGGGCGTCCCCTTCGTGTTCGACAAGAGCAACATAGAGCTGTACGCGAAGATGTTCTGAATCGGGACGGACCATCCTCGAGGCTCGATCCGTCGATGATTCGGATTGACGCGCCGACTCGAAAACCTGTAAGTTTTGGAGTCCGCGAAACGGATGGGAGGACTTTTCTATGCCCGAAGCGCGAGCGAAGCAAGCACATGGCCCGGCGAGGAACGAACTAGGCGACCTCGTGGCCCTCTCGCGCCGTTTCGGCGCGGACCCCGATTGGGTATTGGCCGGGGGCGGCAACACTTCGTTCAAGATCGGACGCTCCCTCTACGTGAAGGCCTCGGGCAGCTCGCTCGGGACGATAGACGAGTCGGGCTTCTGCGAGATCGACAGGACCAAGCTGGACGCGATGTGGGGAGCCGGCTATCCCGATGACGCGGACGCCCGCGAGGCGGCCGCCCTGGCCGACCTCATGGCTGCCAGGAGAGGCGGGGAGGTCAAGCGCCCCTCCGTCGAGACCCTCATGCACGGGCTCTTTCCGCAGGCCTACGTCGTCCACACCCATCCCGCCGCCGTCAACGGTCTCACCTGCGGGCGGGAGGGGAGGGTAGCCTTCGATCGGCTCTTCTCTGACGAGGGCATCTGGGTGCCTTTCGTCGATCCGGGCTACGTCCTCGCGAACGCCGTCCGTGCCGCCCTCGACGATTTTCGGGCTCGGAAGGGCTTCGTCCCGGCGATCATGTTGATGCAAAACCACGGCCTCCTCGTTGCGGGCGAGAGTCCAGAGGACGTCGAGGCCCTCTCGGCCCGCGTGATGGCTAAGGTTTCGGGGGAGTTGAAACGCCTACCCGACCTCGCCGCCCGTCCCGCCGACGCCCGGTCCGTGGCGGATGCCACGGCGACGCTCTCGAGGCTCGGAGCCGCGGCGATACGCTTCAGGGCGGACGGAGAGTCCCTTGCCCGCGCCTCTTCCCGCGAGGCCTTCGCGCCCTTCGACTCCTCCTTCACGCCGGATCACATCGTCTATGCTGGCCATGAATTCCTCCTCGCCGAAGGCGGAGCGCAGGGCATAGAGGGAGCCTGGTCGGATTACGTCCGCCGCAACGGCCTGACCCCGAGGGTGGTCGTCGTCCAGGGCCTGGGCGCCTTTTCCTGCGCCGGAAGCCCATCCGCCGCGGACGCCGCTATACTGCTCTACACCGATGCCTGCAAGGTAGCTGCCTATTCGGAAAGCTTCGGCGGCCCCCTCCACATGACCAAGGAGAAAGTCGACTTCATCAGGAACTGGGAGGTCGAGAAATATCGAAGCTCGGTGAGCGCCGGGGAATAGGGACGGTCCGTTGCGCCGCGCTCGGAGGCGGAAAGCGCGTCGGCCGATACCGTAAAATTGAAAAGGCCAATATTATTAAGGAATATTTAAACAGTTAGGCCCTCGAACTACTTGGCAAACCTTCCTTTTATGTGCTTTCCTTATCCCAATTTCCGCTTTTTTGTGGAAATGATGCATATCCATACTAATCGAGGTCTATATGATCGGATCGCGCAGTGCGGGCCGCAAGCGGACAAGCCGCCGCAGCCTCGCGGTATCCCTCGTCGTCCTCCTCGGCCTGACGGTCTTTGTCGCCTTCCTGGGCGCCCAGGCCGCGGCGGCCCCGGCGACAGGCGAGACCGCCCAATTCAAGCCTTTTGCCTTCCTCGATCCAAGCTCCGCCTTCACATCAGTCGAGCGCGTGGCGCTCTTCGTCGTGCTGGCGATCGCGGTCGGGGGACTCCTGTACGCCTTGATGCTCGTCGGCCAGGTCCGGAAGGCCGACCAGGGCACCAAGAAGATGCAGGAGATCGCCCAGGCCGTGCGCGAGGGGGCCAACGCCTACCTCGGCGCCCAGTTCAAGAAGATCGCCCCCCTCATGATCATCATCGCGATCCTCCTGTACTTCACGGCTTCGAGCTCCAACGCCTGGTTCCATTGGGGCCGCTCCGTAGCCTTCCTCGTCGGAGCCACTTTCAGCTGGCTCGTCGGCTTCGTCGGCATGCGCCTCGCCACCCAAGGCAACCTCCGCGTCGCGGCGGCAGCCCGACACAGCTACGGCGACGCCCTCCAGCTCGGCTACCGAACCGGCACCATCACGGGCATGCTCACCGACGGCCTCGGCCTCCTCGGCGGCACCCTCATCTTCATGGCCTTCGGCGAGTCGGCCTACGAGGCCCTCCTCGGCTTCGGCTTCGGCGGCACCCTTCTCGCCCTCTTCATGCGCGTAGGCGGCGGTATCTACACCAAGGCAGCGGACGTCGGCGCCGACCTGGTCGGCAAGATCGAGGCCGGCATTCCCGAGGACGATCCTCGCAACGCGGCGACCATCGCTGACAACGTCGGCGACAACGTCGGCGACTGCGCCGGAATGGCCGCGGATATCTTCGAGTCCTACGAGGTCACGATCGTCGCGGCGATGATCCTGGGCCTCGCCACCTTCGGCCACATCGGCGTCATGTTCCCCCTCCTCGTGCGGGGAATCGGCGTCCTAGGCTCGATAATTTCCACTTACACGGTGCGCGCAAAGGCCGACGACACTTCCGACGTCGCCCTGCACAACGTGCATCGCGGCTTCTGGATCGGATCGGCCATCTCGGTCGTGGGCTTCATGATCCTCGGCTTCTTCTACCTCCGCCCGACGAACCCCGAGGCCAATCTTCCCTTCTGGGCCAACTTCGGAATCAGCCCGGGCCTCGACCTGCGCCCGGCCCTCACCTGTTTCATCGGCGTCGTGCTCGCGATGGTGCTCAACAAGGTGACGAGCTACTACACGCATACCACGCACGCGCCGGTTAAGAGCCTCACCAAGGCCTGCCAGACCGGCCACGCCACCAACATCATCCAGGGCTTCGCGGTCGGCTACGAGTCCACCGTCGTCAACGTCATCGTGATCGCGATCGCCATCGCCCTCTCCGTCCTCGTGTACTCGGGCTCCAATCCCCTCTTCGTCGCCTACGGCGTCGCGATGACGGGCATCGGCATGCTCACCCTCACGGGCAACACGATCTCGATGGACGTCTTCGGCCCCGTCGCCGACAACGCGAACGGCATCGGCGAGATGGGCTACGACAAGGACGAGATGGAGAAGGAGAAGCCCGGATCGTACAAGCGCGCCCGGCAGATCCTCGCCGACCTCGACGCGGTGGGCAACACCACCAAGGCCGAGACCAAAGGCATCGCCATCGGCTCGGCCGTCATCGCGGCCGTGTCCCTCTTCTCGAGCTTCATCGCGGTCATAGCGATGGGCAGCGAGGACAAGATCAGCCTCCTGTCCGGCCACATGGATCTCTACAACAATATCGCCGGCCAGCTCTCCGTCGCGACGCCGATCGTCATCATCGGCTTCCTCCTCGGTGGGGCCGTGCCTTTCCTCTTCAGCTCGATGCTCATCCGCGCCGTCGGCCGCGCCGCCTTCCTCATCGTAAAGGAATGCCGCGTCCAGTTCCTCGACAAGGCGATCTGGGCCGGCACCAAGAAGCCCGACTACGCTCGCGTCGTCGACATCTGCACCAAGACGGCCCAGAGCGAGCTCATCGGTCCCGGCGTCCTCGCAATTCTCGCGCCCATCCTCGTAGGATTCCTCCTCGGGCCCTTCGCCCTCGGCGGCTTCCTCGCCGGCTCCATCCTCGTGGGCCAGCTCCTCGCGGTCTTCATGGCCAACGCGGGCGGCGCCTGGGACAACGCGAAGAAGTCCATCGAGGACGGCCTCTACGGCGGCAAGGGCTCGGAGGCCCACAAGGCGGCCGTTACCGGCGACACGGTCGGCGATCCCCTCAAGGACACGGCCGGCCCCGCCCTTAACCCCCTTATCAAAGTCATGAACATGGTGAGCCTCCTCGTCCTCGTGCTCGTCATGAAGTTCGGCGTCACGCAGACCAGCCAGAGCCTCGACTCAGGCTGGATACTGGGCCTGGTCGTAGGCGTCATCGCCATCGTCGCCATCCTGTGGGCGGTCCGCAACTCCAAGAAGGAAAGCCCCGAGATGCTCGAGGCCGAAAAGATGCTCGAGGCCAAGGCCAACGAGGCGAAAGCTTAAACTCCGCGACCATGAATGCTTTCGGGGCTGCCTGAGAAGGCAGCCCCTCTTTTTTGGGCGAGGCTCGCCGCGCTCGCGTCATTGACTTTCGAAATCGCTATGGATATTCTCTAGTTGCGACGCCGCGCCCGCCCCACCCGGCGCGACCGCGAAGAGGCTACGGTTTCTCGACGCGATTGCACGGGGCCACGTTCTTCCTCAGGGGTGGCATCATGCAAAGCGTTTCCTATGAACAAGCTCTTGAAAAGGTCGGTTACGGCGCTTTCCAGCGTCGGCTTCTCGTGATCTGCGGCCTCGGCTGGGCAGCGGACGCCATGGAAGTCTTGCTGATAGCCTTCGCCATGCCCGCGATGGCCGCGGAATGGACGCTTTCGGCCCTGCAAAAAAGCCTGCTCGCCACCGCGATCTTCCTCGGAATGCTGGTTGGGGCACTGGTCTGGGGCAGGCTCGCGGACAGGATCGGCCGAAGGGTGGGCTTCGTCCTTACCATCGCCTTCTACTCCCTATTCGGATTCCTTTCGGCCTTCGCTCCCTCCTTCCAGTGGTTTATTGTCCTGCGGGTCCTCACGGGTTTCGGCGTCGGCGGCGCCCTGCCGGTAGACTACGGGATGTTCTCCGAGTACCTGCCGATCAAGAATCGCGGCAGGCGCCTCGTGTACCTGGAGGCCTTTTGGGCGCTCGGAACGGTGTTCGCGGCAGGGATCGCGTGGCTCATCGTACCGCGCTTCGGCTGGCGCGCGCTGTTCGCGTTTTCCGCATTGCCGGGCTTCCTCCTCTTCGCCGTGCGAAATGGCGTACCCGAGTCTCCGCGTTACCTGTTCGTGAAGGGCAGGATCGCGGAAGCCAAGGCCGTCCTGGAGCGAGTCGCCTCGGTGAACGGCACTGCGCTGCCCGAAGGCGAGTTGGCCCTGCCCTCGGGCTCCGGAGCCGGGGCGAATCGCTCTGGCGCGGCGGACCTCTTCGCGCCCAGACTGCGGAGGACCACCGTCCTCCTGTGGCTCGTATGGTTCATGATCTCGCTCGGCTATTACGGCGCCTTTACCTGGCTTCCCAGCTGGTTCCACTCGAAGGGATTCGCGCTGCCGGCCGTTTATCCCAACGCCTTCATCATGGCCCTCGCGCAGATACCCGGATACCTGTCGGCGGCCTGGCTCATCGAGCGCTGGGGCCGCCGCAAGACAATGGGTGCCTACCTCCTCGCGAGCGGGGCCTTCGCCTGGCTCTTCGCGCTGGCGGCCACGCCCCTGGCGGTGATGGCCACGGCGATCCTCCTGTCCTTTTTCGCCCTCGGCGCCTGGGGCGCGGTATATGCCTACACGCCCGAGGCCTACCCGACGAACATACGGACTACGGGCATAGGCGCCGCGAGCGGGATGACCAGGATTGCGGGGGCGATCGCGCCGTCCATTGGCGCTTTGGTGACGGGCGCATCCCTGGCCCTGCCCCTTGCGGTGTTCGCCGTGGCCTACGCGATTGCGGGCGCGGCGGCCCTCCTCCTGCCTTCCGAGACGAGGAGCGGGGCCTTGGAAGATACGGTGTAATTTCGCACGGCGGCCATTCGCAATCCCTACGGGCGCCTCCTCTTGACGGCCCCGCTCGCCGCGCAGGTGGCTGCGCAGACCAGGCGATGGTATGCCGGCGTGCTACATGATCGACAAGGAGGGCCTGGCAATTGCCGGCGTCGTCGGAGTCGCCTGAATATTAAAATTGTCTTGCAATGTCATGAAAGCAGGCAAAGACGTTGACAGTTGAACTGCAATCTAATACTTTACAGTTCGTCTCGTCGTACTAAGGCAATCGTGAATACCGATTTTTCGCTCGCCGTCCACTGCATTCTGCTACTGGGAGCCGAAGGCGGGAGGGTGCTGTCCAGCTCGGCCATCGCGGAGAGAGCCTCGGTTCACCCGGTGCGCGTCCGTCGCGTGCTGAGTTTCCTCGCGTCCAAGGGTTATGTGGATTCAAAAGAAGGCGCCCGCGGAGGGTTCTCGCTCGCCGTGCCCCTCGAGGGCATTCCGCTCAGCGAGATCTACATGATCACGAAGCAGGATGCGCTCAAGGCCAAGTGTCACGAGTGCGCCAGGAGCTGCCGCTTCGGCGCGAGGCTCGAGCGAGCCTTGGACCGCGTATTCGACGAGGCCGACGAGCGCCTCCTGTCCTTCCTGGGGACCTACAGTCTTCGCGACGTGGCGGGCATGGTGGGGCCTTCGTGAAGCGATGCTCGTCGGGGCGCCGTCCCTTTTTCGTGTCATGACTGGAACGATTCGCATTACGGATATGAAGCCACGCGGACTGTGGCATTTCCTGCCCGGGGCCCGCGGGAAACAAGGAGGATCCGGATGGAATACATTCGTCTCGGAACGACGGGGATGAAAGTGTCCCGAATCTGCCTGGGCACCATGACCTACGGCAGCTCGAAGTGGCGGGACTGGGTCCTCGACGAGGAGGAGAGCCGGCCCTTCATCAAGAGGGCGCTCGAGGCCGGCATCAATTTCTTCGATACGGCCGACATGTACTCTCTGGGCGCTAGCGAGGAGGTCCTGGGTCGCGCGCTCGCGGATTTCGCGAAGCGCGACGAGGTGGTCCTGGCGACCAAGGTCTTCAATCCGATGGGGCCGGGGCCCAACGCGCGGGGCCTGTCGCGCAAGCACATACTGTCCGCCATCGACGCCTCGCTCAGGCGCCTCGGGACTGACTACGTCGACCTCTACCAGATACACCGCCTGGACCCGGAGACTCCGATCGAGGAGACGCTCGAAGCGCTGAACGATGTGGTCCGCTCGGGCAAGGCTAGGTACATCGGCGCGTCGAGCATGTATGCCTGGCAGTTCGCCAAGGCGCTCTTCACCGCGGATATCCGCGGCTGGACCCGTTTCGCGACCATGCAGGACCATTACAATCTCGTGTACCGGGAGGAGGAGCGGGAGATGATCCCCCTCTGCGTGGACCAGGGCGTAGGGATCATCCCCTGGAGTCCGCTGGCGCGCGGCTTCCTGGCCGGGAACCGGACTCGCGCCGGCGCGGGCGAGACCACCCGCGGCAGGAGCGACGAGTTCTCCCGCAAGCTCTACCATCGGGACGAGGACTTCGTCGTCGTGGACCGGGTGGGCGAGGTCGCGGCCTCGATCGGGGCCAGCAACGCGCAGGTCGCCATCGCATGGATGCTGTCGAAGGACGCCGTGACGAGCCCCATCGTGGGCGCCAGCAGGATCGAGCACCTCGACGAGGCGATAGCGGCCCTGTCGATCAGACTCGACGACGGGCAGATCGCGCGCCTCGAGGAACCCTATGTGCCCCACGCCGTGGAAGGACATTAATTGGCGGGCGGATCGGCCGGCCTGGAAATCAAGCGCAAGAGAGGAGAAGGACATGATCGTGATCGCGGTCAGCTACAAGGTCAAGAGCGGGAGACGGGAAGAGGCGCTCGGGGCGGCGAAGATATGCGCCGGGACTACCCGCCGCGAGGCGGGGAACATCGACTACACGTTTTACGCCGGCATCGACTCGCCGGACACTTTTTTCCTCTTCGAGCAGTGGGAAGGCCAGAAGGCTCTGGACTCGCATATGAAATCGGAGCACCTCGCCGCGTTCCGGAAGGCGCTCGGCGATTTGACCGCCGAGCCTCCGGCGATCAGGAGATTCGAAGCCTCTGAAATAAAATAGTAACAGAACCGCCATCGTCGGCGCGGCCGCATCATCGGATCGCGGTCGCATCACTTCGAGAAAGGATCGCATTTTGGGAATGCAGACGGGCCTCGGAGCCAGATTGGGAAACATCGAATACAAGTGGATAGTCCTGAGCGTCACCACGATCGGCGCGCTCATGGCCGCGATCGACGGCAACATCGTCATTCTGGCCCTGCCGGACATGATGGTGAGCCTGCACGCCGACCTCGTCCAGATGATCTGGGTGATCATGAGCTACATCCTGATCAGCACCGTGATCCTCCTGACGCTCGGGCGCATCGCGGATATGCTGGGCCGGGTGCGGATGTACAACCTGGGCTTCGTGACCTTCACGGTCGGCTCGGTGCTCTGCGGTGTCTCGCAGAATGCGATGCAGCTTATCCTGGCCCGCATGGTCCAGGGCGGCGGCGGCGCCATGATGGTCGTGAACAGCGCCGCGCTGCTCACCGAGGTGTTCCCTCCCAACGAGAGGGGACGGGCCCTCGGAATCAACGGCATCACCTTCGCGGCCGGCGGCGTGCTCGGTCCCGTGCTGGGCGGGCTCATCCTCGCGGCGTCCAGCTGGCGCTGGATCTTCTTCATCAACGTGCCGATAGGCATCCTCGGCACCGTATGGGGCTACCGCGCGCTCCGCAGGCTTCCCCCGCAGAGCAGGGGCGAGCGCTTCGACGCTGTCGGCGCGGGCGCCTTCAGCCTGGGCCTCCTCGCCTTGCTGGCCGCCTTGACGCTGGGGATAAACGCCGGATGGGCTTCGGCGCCCATCCTGGGCCTCTTCGGCCTCTTCCTCGCGATGCTATTCCTCTTCCTCCGGCAGGAGCGCCGGACGGCGAACCCGGTCCTCGATCTCACCCTTTTCAGGAATCGCGTGTACGGTTTCTCGACGCTCGCGGCCATGATGCAGTCCCTGGCGATGTTCGCGGTGAGCTTTCTCATCGTCTTCTACCTGCAGGCCGTCCGCGGCTACGATCCGCTCAGGGCCGCGCTTCTCCTTATCCCGATGCCCTTGGTCATGGCCGTGGTCGCGCCGATGAGCGGCATGGTCGCCGACCGCGTGGGGGCCCGCGCTCCCGCGACGATCGGAGTGCTGATCCAGGGCGGCGCCCTCTTCTGGTTCACCCTGCTCAGGCCCGATACGCCCTACCAGAGCATCGCGCTGGGGCTCGCCCTCATGGGGCTCGGCGGCGGCATGTTCTTTTCGCCGAATACCAGCGCGGCCATGAACGCGGCGCCCAAGAACCGCCTTGGCGTCGCATCCGCGGCTCTCGCGACCCTGCGGCAGACCGGCATGGTCACGAGCCTCGCCTTAGCCATGGCCGTGGCCGCGGGCAGCCTGCCCCGAGAGGACATGATGAAGCTCTTCGTCGGAACCAACATAGCCATGGGCTCCGCCTCGATGCAGTCTTTCGTCGTCGGCATGCGCGGCGCCTTCGTGGTCTCGCTGGCGCTCTCGCTGGTGGCCGCCCTTTTCTCGTTCGTGCGGGGAAGCGAGGATCGAAGCCTGCTCGCCGCGGCGCTCTGCGAAGAGCGGATACCATGAGGGGGGATACGGGCATGAGTCACCTTCTCGAAGCGCTGCGCCGACCCAACTTCGAGTTGGCCAACCGCCTGGTGATGCCGCCCATGGCGACATCCAAGGCCGAGGCCGGCGGGAGCGTAAGCCGGGCGCTCCTCGACTACTATTCCGAGAAGTCCGCGGGCGGCTTCTTCGGGCTCGTCATCACCGAGCACAGCTACGTGAGGCCCGACGGGAAGGCGAGCGCGAATCAGCTTTCGCTCGCAGCCGACGGCATGATCGAGGGGCTCGGCCGTTTGGTCGCTGCCATACACCGCAACGGGTCCAAATGCGCCGCCCAGCTGAACCACGCCGGAAGCGCGACGAGCGAGGGCATAACCGGGGTCGGGCCGGTCGGGCCCTCGGCCATAGCCAATCCGCGCCTGGGAGGACTGCCGCGCGAGCTCGCCCGCGCGGAGATTGGCGGCATCGTCGGCGCGTTCCGCGACGCCGCGCGCCGCGCGAAAGAGGCGGGCTTCGATGCCGTGGAGATCCACTCGGCCCACGGCTACCTCCTCAACCAGTTCCTCTCCCCTCTCGCCAACAGGCGGAGCGACGAGTACGGCGGAACTCTCGAGCGACGCATCCGCATCCACCTCGAGGTGATCGAGGCGGTGCGCGGGGCCGTTGGTCCCGCCTTCCCCATCCTGCTACGGCTCGGAGCCTCGGACTTCGCCGAGGGCGGCACGACGCCCGAGGACGGCTGCGCTGCCGCCCTCGCGTTCGAGAAGGCCGGCGTCGATGTCATCGATATATCGGGCGGCTTCACGGGCTATGTCGTGCCGGGCCTCGCGGGGCAAGGCTATTTCGCGCCGCTCTCCAGGGCGGTCAGGAGCGCCGTGTCCGTCCCGGTCATCCTTACGGGCGGGATCACCGAAGCCGCGGCGGCCGAGCGTCTCCTCGCCGAAGGCGCGGCCGACCTCATAGGCGTGGGCAGGGCGGTCCTCGCCGACTCCGGCTGGGCGAGGCGGGCGATCGAGAGCCTGCGGGGTTGACCGCCCGGGGGCCGGATTCTTCTCAAAGGGGATGTATGCGGGCATTCGACGGGGCGAGGCGGGGAAGCGATAAGGATATTCCGTTCCGTATCACCCTTCTCCTGGCGGTTTCGTGCGGAATCATCGTCGCCAATATTTACTACGCGCAACCACTGGTGGCGCAGATCGGCGCCTCTGTCGGCCTGCCTCCCCGCGCGTCCGGCCTCATCGTCACTCTGACCCAGATCGGGTACGGCCTCGGCCTGCTTTTCATCGTGCCCCTGGGCGACCTCGTGGAAAATCGCCGCCTCGTGGCGCTGTCTCTCCTCGTCGCCGCTCTCGCCCTGTTCGCCGCGGCGTTCGCCCGAAGCGCGACGCTCTTTCTCGGCGCGGCATTGGTCGTCGGGCTCGGATCCGTCGCCGCTCAAGTCCTCGTTCCCTTCGCCGCCCACCTTTCTCTCGAGGCCACCCGAGGCCGCGTAGTCGGCAATGTCATGAGCGGGCTTTTGTTCGGCATAATGCTCGCCCGTCCCGTGTCCAGCATGATGACGCATCTTTTCGGCTGGCACGCCATATTCGCCCTTTCCTCGGCGGTCACAGCAGTCCTCGCCATCCTCCTCGCTCTGGCCCTGCCCTCCCGCCGCCCCCTCGCGACGACGAGTTACTCCTCCCTCGTGGGCTCGCTGTGGGGTCTCCTGAAAACGACACCGATCCTGAGGAGACGCGCGGCGTACCAAGCCTGCGCGTATGGGGCCTACAGCCTGTTTTGGACCGCGGTTCCCCAGCTCCTCGCCGGCCCCGCCTTCCACCTCAGTCAGAAGGGCATCGCCCTGTTCGCCCTAGTGGGAGCCGGGGGAGCCCTCGTGTCTCCGGTGGCGGGTCGCATCGCCGACAGGGGCTTTACCCGCCCGGCCACGGGACTTGCCCTCTCCGTAATGCTCATCGCGCTGCTGCTGTCCTGCTTTGCTCGCGGTCCCTCGCCTGCCGCGCTGGCGACGCTCGTCCTATCCGCGATCCTTCTCGACATGGGCGTCTCCGCGAATCTCGTGCTGGGCCAGCGCTCGATCTACGCTCTCGACCCGGCGATCCGCAGCAGGCTGAACGGCCTCTACCTGGCGATCTTCTTCGCCGGCGGCGCGGTCGGCTCAGCCATCGGGGGTTGGGCCTACGCCTCGGGAGGGGGGACCATGGCCCTGGGAATCGCCGCCGTCTTCCCCGCCGCGGCGCTTCTCTACTTCACGACGGAGAAGGCGGGCCTGTATCGGCACGGATCCGCATGAAGCTCTCTCTTGTGGACAATCGTAACGGAAAAGGAGTCGATTTCTAATCTTCAAGAATCGAGAGCGGCAGTAGGGTAAGGAGCGGAAATTGTCGGAATCGCCGAGTGACGGAGAAGTCCGACCGGGGCGTATCCCGATTCTCTGGAGGCCACCATGATCGACAGGAGACAGTCGCGCTCGGCGAAGCTGATGGTCCTGGTTCTCTTTATCGGATTGGGCGCCCCCGTGGCCATGGCTCAGACACTCACCTGCTGGTTCGCCCCGGATTCGGACAGCGCCGATTGCAAGGTTATAACGGATGCGTTGATGAAAGAGGCGCATGTCGCCATCCGCCCTAGAGTATCCTATACCTATACCGAAGTCATTCAGGCCTTCTCGTCGGACCGGCCCCAACTCGCCTATATCGGGTCCTTCGTTTCCGCGATTCTCCAAGCGCGGGGCTTGGGAGCCCCTCTCGTACAGAAAGTGGACGGCCGGGAACTCTATGCTGGGATCATGATTTACCCGAGAGGACAGGATCCGGCGATGGTCTTGAATACGCAAGGCGACCAAATAGCGTATTCGGCAGGAAGTTCCGCGGGAGAGTCGAGCGCCAAGGCGGCAACTGGCGGCAAAGCCTCGATCCGCGCGCGGAGCAATCTCGCTGCGGCTATAGACGTCGTTACAGGTAAGGCCAAGGCCGCCTTCGTAAAGAGTACATGGTGGACCGACAACCATGATGACTTTCCCGATCTGGAGTCCTTCGCGGTGCCCGGCATCTCCGAACCGAAGAATCCGGACAATATCCTATGGGCATCCAAAACGGTACCGCCCGCAACGCGGGACAATCTGATTCGGGCCGCCAAAGAGGCAAGCGACGCCTTCGGTGCCAAGGAAATGAGAGACTTCGATCCCAAATCCCTGGCCTTCAGCCTCGACTTGATGAAGCGAAGCGGCATCGACGCGCAGACCTATTCGTGGTAGGTTCAGCCTCGCGGCGATGCCGAAGCGAGTCGCGTCGCATGAGTCGACCGACGGCTTGCGTCAGATGAAGCTCCTGACGCTCTTGCGCCTCAACAGCCGCTCGAGCGTTCCCGCCGCATCCTCTGCCTTCCCGAGCA